>Ga0070711_100000003_pt1 | contig 192172 bp, 142 predicted proteins | sample LARL53metaG_FD_65452 | JGI IMG/M metagenome (GOLD analysis project Ga0070711, IMG submission 65452) | Corn, switchgrass and miscanthus rhizosphere microbial communities from Kellogg Biological Station, Michigan, USA - LAR L5-3 metaG | ecosystem: Host-associated > Plants > Roots > Rhizosphere... | reverse complement strand
CGCCGAGGAGCCGCCGCCCATCCTGGCGACTTCCGGCAAAGTCCCGGTGGCGAACAAGACCAGACTGAATAGCAGGCCGCCTGAAAAGCCCGCCGCCGCTCCCCATTTCAACGAGTGGATGATGCGCAAGCCCGGCCCCTCCGGTTCGCGGTTGATTGGATCGGAGTCCCTGAAGAATCCAACCCATAAACGATCTGCTGTCGCGTAGATCACACCGACTATGACTCCGTAGACTATGTGGCCGACCAGAGAGCCGAATAGCTCCGCCCCGCGCACATATGACCAATCCAGCGGGGCGCCAAGCAATAACGGCTCGAGCGTCAAGGGACCAAGAAACCACCACAGAATTCCGTACGCGAGTCCCCAACCCATGCTCGACCCATAACCACGGATGTCCCGTTGGAATAGCAACCCGAAACTCGCCCCTATCACCACAGCAATAATGAAATGCAATGTAATGCCAATCACGCGCGAATTGGAGTCGATGAGCTCGGCGATCTGCGGGAAGAAGTTCACCTGGTCCATCCACTTTCCAAAAGCCCATCCACCAAAGATTCCAGCGAGTCCGCCCACGATCACGGCGCGAGGAAAACTAAACTGCGGCTCGTTTGCCGGCCTGCCTACCGCCCTCCATGCGCCGAGGCCGAGCCCAAGCGGCATGCCAAAGCAAAGCAGGTAGGCCACCAACTCCGAAAAGTGTGCACGGGCGGCCTCGACCCTCTCTGGCATTCCGCCAGGTGGGCTGCCTTGCGTCTGCAAAATGAGAATTCCGCCGGGGACCACCAGCCATAGCAGGAATGCGTAACCAAGACCCCATATCAGACCGGCACCGGGGCCGACGGCGCGTGGCGCGGCAAGCAGCCCGAAGACTACTCCATAGACTGCGCCCAGCGTTATGCCGGTAACAAGGGTCTCATGAACCAGTCGTATGCATAGCACGCCCCCTGACATCCCGATGACCAGGCAGATTAGAACATCCCAAAGACGTGACAAACGCACTGACTACCTCCCGCTGCGTGCGGCTATAGGCACTAGCCCTGACTCCTCTTCAGTCGGCGCAACATGCGGAGTCAGATCAATCGTCTGAACGATATCGCGCGGGAAGAACAGGTCGATCACCCAATCAACCAGTACGCGCACCTTTCGCTCCACCCCCGGCAGCTTGGACAAGTAGACCCCCCGCCACATCAACCATGCCAACAGGCCGGAGAAACGCATCGTTGTCTTTCCGAACGGTATCTTGAGCTCAGCGCAGGCCGTTTGGTGTCCCACAACGCAGAGCGCACCCAAGGATTTGAACCGGAAGGACTTCAACGGTCTTCCTATCACACTGGAGTGAATGTTGTATGCGACTTGCCGAGCCTCACGAAGCGCGAATTGCGCGGTTGGCGGGAACGGTCTGCCGGTCTCGTCTGTGATACTTGCGCAGTCACCAAGAGCCCATAGGCCAGGATGGCCGGGAACGGCCAGGTGGCTATCCACAATTACTGCGCCGCGCCCATCAAGATCGAGCGAAAGCGTTTCGAGCAATGGGCTGGGCGCGGACCCCGCGGTCCATACCAGCGTCTGACACGGAATCACTTCTCCTGAACTCAGTACGACCGATCCGAGCCGAGTGTCGGCCACGCGCGTTTGCAAAATGAACTTGACTCCGCGCGCTGTCATACGCTCCAGTGCGTAGCTCGCCAACTCCCTGTTCAGCTCCGGTAGAATGCGATCGCCCGAGTGAACGAGAATGATGTTCAGGTCTTCGTAGGAAAGGCCGGGGTAATAGGGCAGTATGCCGCGCCCGAAGTCATTCAAGGCTCCTGCCAACTCAACACCGGCGAAGCCCCCGCCCGCTATGACGAATGCCAGCATCTCGCGTCGCCTTTCCAGGTCCGACTCGTGGTCAGCGCGCTCGAAGATATCGATCACCCGATTGCGAATGTCGATTGCGTCCAGAAGAGTCTTGAAGGGGTAAGCCTGGGCTTCGACATTTTGCATTCCAAAGTAGGTAGGTCGCGACCCCAGGGACAACACGAGGTGATCGTAAGTTAGCTCTCGCGTTACAGCGCCCGTGCAGTCGGATGGGTTAGACTCGTCAGCCAGCATCACGCGGCGTTCATCCAGATTGATCCGCACAACGCGACCGCGCACAACGGCAGTGCGCTGCAGGATGGTTCGAAGCGGGCTGCTGATGTGAGTTGGCTCAACACTGCTCCCAGCTACTTCGGCTAACATAGGCGTAAAAAGCAGAGCATTATTATCGCTCACCAGAGTCACGGCGACTCTCGGGTCGGCGCCAAATAAGTGCTCCAGATTCCTCGCAGTTGATGTGCCCGCAAATCCGCCACCCAGAATTACGACTTGGGTCTTTTCCTCATCGAGAAGACGATGAGGCTCGGGCTCGGACCCTAACCACCGGAAGCTAATATCAACCAGGACTTGGTCGATCAACCCCAGAGCCGCGCCGTACAGAACCCATCCTGCCAGTTCGGGGAGAAGCTCTCGCATTCCCTCCGCCGTCCACTGCAGAGGCATTCCAGTCAAAAGTGGAATTACAATCACACTCAGCAAACTCCAGAGTGGTATTCCCAGCGCAGCAGCCGACATTACACTATCGACATGAGCGTGAGCAGCGGGGCGGAACGCAATCCCGTAGCCCGCTCCGATCAGTATTCCGAGAAGAACCCCAATAATGACGTTGGCCAACGTGGCTGCGAGCAGGACACTGCCGATCAAACCAGCCACCAGGCCGATCAGGGCACGTCGCGGATATCTGGACCGCAACACGGAGCCCGGCCGGTGACCGACTTCCGCCGTCGATCTTATCCGGCTATTGGCTACCTTCATTGTGGCCCTCCTTCAATGGGGTCTCGACCGCCGACGGAAGCGAATTGAGTCTGCGCAGCACAGCCGGCCGGCGCGAACCAGCTGCCGCCATTTGGCACACCCTCTCATCGGCGTATACCAGGTCAGCTCAGCAGATATTCCCGGCTGGTTAACATCAGGCCGCCCTGCGTCTGAGCTCCGCTCCAAGCCGCCTTGCGGATTCCAGAGCGGCAGTGGCAAGGCCAACGGCAGAACGATCTCTGAAAAAGGCAAGCTTCTCGGTTTGTCTGTCAACATCGATTGTTACAATGTCGCCAAGCCGCACCTGCCTGGTAGCGGAAAGGCTTGAAAGCGGGTGAACCAGTAATCGCTCGATGGCTCGCTTTAAGTGCCGCGCCCCGTATCGATAGTCGATTCCCTCGGACAGCAGAAACTCCTTCGCGCGCTCCGCGAGAATGAAAGTAAATTCCTCCGTTGCCGCTGCGTTTATCCTGCGCTGCAGGAGCCGGAGCTCCACATCCAGAACTTGCCGGAGCTCCTCATGCTTCAAGCTTCGAAAACTCACGATCTCGTCAATGCGATTCATGAACTCGGGTGAGAACCTGCGCCTTGCCGCTTCGACCGCGGCTCGATGGATACTATGGTCAAGCTCGCTCATTTCTTTCGCACCCAGGTTTGAAGTCATAAAAACAATTGTCTGAGAGAAGTCGACCCGGGTGTTATCTCCGAGGCTCAACGTGGCCTTGTCTAGTATTCCGAGTAACAGTTGCCAGAGGGAGTCGGAAGCCTTTTCTATTTCGTCGAAGAGCACCAGGGAAAAAGGATCGCGTTCGGTGATGTGCCGATCGAGCCTTTCCTGCGTAAGCTGCGCTGAAGTCTCCCGATGCGCGAGATACCCCGCAGGCGATCCGATTAGCTTTGCGATTTCAGGAGAGTGCTGAAACTCGCCGCAGTCCACCTTGAGCAGCGCGCTCGCGTTTCCGAATAGCACTTCAGCAGTGGCCTCGACCATACGCGTCTTTCCTGAACCCGTTGGTCCGAGGAACAACAGAGTTCCCATCGGTCTATCCGGCACGGTCATTCCGGCTTCGAAGATCTGGTATAGCGACGAGAGACTCTGAATGGCAGCATCCTGCCCGACGATGAGAGATCGCAGGCCCTTCTCAAATTCCTTGACTCGAGAGGTCTTCGCATCGGTATCGAGCAATGTCCTGTCTTCGGATTCTGCTGAATTCATTTCAAGCCTCCTCTTGAGTATTCGCTTTCCATCGCCCCACGGTCGGGGCAACCAGGTTCTTCAGCAACCGATCAATACTCATACACTTCACATCGTCATACCGCTTTGAGGAGAGAAATATTCCTGCTTCTTAAGTTTCGGCGCCCGAAACGGACGCCCGGCACAATCGGGCCGTTCGTTCCTCGACTGGGAATAAGACATTGATTCATTCGGTCTTATCGGTGGGACGACAATAAGAACGGGAGGAAAATCGAGTGGAAGACAAACTCGCGGGTTTGAGGACGCCGATGTGGATTTGTTATCGCGAAAGTGATCGTAGATCAGATCTCGAGGTTAGGACTACTCCGACGCGACTTAGTCAGGTCGCCATCTGCACAGCCATCAATCAGCTCTCTGATCTCTTCACAACCAATCATACGGCGAATTGGCCGTCACGTTTGATGAATTCAAACCCGAAACGTAAGCGTGATGAAGACCAGGAACACAATCGAGTAGATAACCTCGAGCCAGCCCACCATCCTAAGATTGATTTGACGGACAGGCCTTGCCAGGTACCAGAACGATCGGATCAACACAGGTAAGAACGCAACAAGCGCGAACGGGCTCAAGCTGCCGGTTAAAGAAAACAGGGCAAGCGAGCCCAGCAAAAAAGAGTGATAGAGCGCGCAGCGTCTCCACGATTGGAGGCGAGCTTCCTCTCTTCGCGGATTGATTGTGTTAACGCGCAGCTTGACGTAGAACACACTACTCGCGAAATAAAGCGCGCACAGCAACCATAACCAGATCTCAGTAACATCGAGCCTTCCGGTCGCAACGTAGTAAGCTGCGGGCGCCGTCATCGTCAAACCGGCAATAGCCATCGTCTCGCCGGCAATTGTGCGATCTTCGCGATGCATCGCTTGCTTCGCATTGGCGATCATCAGCCCAAGCATCGCAGCTCCGGCCGGCGCCAACCAATAAAGCTTTTCGAACATCACGAGCGGCGCTCCAAACACGGCCGCGAGCATGAAGTAGACAACAGCAAGCAACCGAGCATGATCATCGGCGCGATTCCGGCTTCGCGCTCGCATCCACCCAACAAATGATTCGCGAGCGATGAACAGGAAACTCACCGACAAAGTGAACAGGAGGAGCGGCATTGAAAACCGCCACGCAACGAGCGTCCCAACTGCGAGGGGAACATAGAGCATCGCCCACGCGCCGTGCTCCTTCGGTAATCTCAAGTTCGATTTTCTCATTTCGATAACGAACCAGTGGCGACCGCCGGCTTACAGAGCCCACCTTTCTTCCAACGCTGACGCCGTTCTTTCAAAGTCTTCCAGGCTCCGTCCGCCGAGAGCTTCATCGTTCTCGCGAAAACTCTTCGCGAGCGACGCTTTATCTTCATCGTCGAGGATTTCTTCTCCGAGCCGGAACAAGACGCTGTCTTCTTTCTCGATGTGGCTGACCAACAGACTCAAGTAAGCTTGCGCCGCTTCGGTAAAGCTGCGCGCCGCCTTTTTGTCGCCTTCACTATAAGCGTTCGCGGCAAAGCGCAGTTCGCTTATCAGCTTTCGCTCGATCTGATGCTCGTGTTCCATCACGCCCAACGGTCCGCCCTCGCGCGGGATGCCGCAACGCTCCAGGGCTGGAAACAAAAACTTTTCTTCTTTGCCGTGATGATAGTGATCTGCAAAGGTCGTGATGAAGTCTATCAACTCGAGCAGCGAGTCCGGCGAAACGTTGCTGCCGCCGGCTAGCTTCATGCACATTCCATCCAACGCGCGAAGCGCTCTTTCAATCACGCGATGCTCGTGCTTGAGAACATAAAATGGTTTCGACATTTCTACCCGTCTCCTGTGCGGGGTCGTGGTTGTGAAATATCAAAGAGTCCTGGAAAACACCCGGGTGCGCGGGGCTTCAGCCTTATTCAAGTAAGCGTCAAACGCCATCGCTATGTTCCTAATGAATATTCGTCCGAGCGGCGCGACTCGAATGCAATCTCCTTCGATCTTCACAAGTCCGTCGCGCTCGAGCTCGCCAAGCCGCGCAAGCTCAGTTCTGAAATGCGAGTCGAACTCGACTCCGAACTCGCGTTCAATCTCTGATTTGAGAATCATTGTGTGACAGAGAATGCGATTGATCACCGAGCGTCGCAGCTTGTCTTCGCGGCTTACCTGCATCCCGCGCATTGTTGGCCAGCGGCCTTCGACAACCGATTTGTAGTAGCTCGGCAAGTCTCGCCAGTTTTGCGCATAGACGTCTTCAAGTCCGGTGATCGAGCTGACCCCCATCGCGTACAAATCGCATCCGGCCTTTGTCGTGTAGCCCTGAAAGTTCCTGTGCAGAGTCCGTTCGTCCTGCGCGCGGGAGATTTCATCTTCGGGCCGCGCAAAATGATCGAGCCCGATGTAGCGATAGCCCGCATCGGTGAGCTTGTTTATCGCAAGCGTGAAGATGCGAAACTTTTCGATGCCTTCGGGCAAATGCCGGGCGAAGCTGCCCTGTTGCTTCTTCATCCACGGCACGTGAGCGTAGCTGAAAACGGCGATGCGGTCGGGACTCATCGCTATGATTTTGTCGACTGTATCGCTGAAGCTCTCGGCCGTCTGGTGCGGCAGCCCGTAGATCAAATCGATGTTGATGCTGTGAAAATCAAGCTCGCGACAGTAGTCAAACAGCCGCCTCGTCTCTTCGTAAGGTTGCACTCGGTGAATCGTCTTCTGCACCAGCGGATCAAAATCCTGAATGCCCATGCTCAATCGGTTGAAGCCGACTCGGCGCAGAGTTCTGCAGTGCTGTTCGCTCGTCACTCGCGGATCGATTTCGATGCTGACCTCCGCTGAATCGGCGATTGAAAAGCGCTGATCTACGTGGCAATAAAGTTCTTCGATCTGCTCGGGTGAAAGAAAAGTCGGAGTGCCGCCGCCCCAGTGCAGCTGCTCGGTCTTGCGAGTGCGATCGACTTCGGCGCTCACCCAATCGATCTCTCGCTTGAGATGATCGAGATAAGGACGCGCGACCTCGTGACGTTTGTTGATTACGACGTTGCAGCCGCAGTACAAGCAGAGAGACTCGCAAAAAGGAATATGAAAATAGAGCGACAGCGGAGCGGGAGACGGCTTTCGATTCGCTTCTCGAAACGCCTCACGCAACTCGGCTTCGCCAAACGCGTCGTCCCATTCCGGGGCCGTCGGATAACTGGTGTAGCGCGGACCGGGTTGGTTGTACCGGTCGAGCATCTCGGGCGACAGGGTCACCGACTGCCCATCGATTGCGACTTCCAGAATGTCGTTCGCGCCCATTGAGATTCTCGCAGGAGAGTTCGTAGAACGACCTTGAAACGGCAATCACTGTTCCGGCGAAACAGGATGAGAATCCGCGATATATTAAGGATAGGCCAAGGCTTACTGCGGGAAATTTCTCAACATCCGGGGCGGATTTACGCAGAGGAAGAGCCGAACGCCGCTGCGAGAACGATTCGATACAAGAGGGGCGGGATTCCTCTTTCCTAATGAGTCCACTCGAATCGAACGATGCTGGGGAGCGCTTCACTGCAGCAGGTGTTTCTAGTCGGCAGCAACCAATCTCCTGTCATCTTTACCCGTGTGCTCCTTCCGTGGTTCGTTATCATTGCAGTCCTCTGAGTCTACGTTTTGTTCTGTTCTCGGTTATTTTCCTTTTTCAGCAAGAAAGGCTCTCGCTGCTTCATAAGGGGTCTGCCCGCCCCGAACCCCGTCCAGAAACTCTTGCGTCCGACCATATGGAGACAGCCGCGGATCCGATTCTAACCATTCGGCGAGTTGCATGGCGAAGTCCGGCTTTAAGATCGCTGCCCCGATAAGCGAGTCATGAAAGTCCTTCAGGCTCATTTCCCTGGCAATTCTCAAGAGATAATCGAGAGGATCAGACCTATCCAGACCCTGAGCGGCAAACGTTCTTACTAGAAGTAGTCGGTTATCCAAATCGGTTTCGTGCTTCGTCAGCAACTCGAAGATGTCGTCCTGAAGCCCCCTATTATGAGTATTGCCATGATAGGCGCTGGCTGCGAAATAGATGAGGTTTACGCGTACCGCCGGATTTCCAATACTGATTCTGCCGGCGAAGTCGGCCATTCTCAGCCGGAGTGACTGCGTGTCAACGCTGTGCAACATGTACTCAACAGCGTGGTTAAAACTACTATATTTGATCAGATTCTTGCTGATGCCTAAGTACAAAAGATCAACGACCTTTTCCTTTTCCTCCGCGCTTCCCTCTCGATGGCACAATGAAAAGAGCGCCTCGCTACACCGTTCGGGATACTTACCCGTCGTGATCAAATCCGCAACGGCGGAGACGATATCGCTAAAGTGCGTTGACGCCCACTCGGTTACGGAGTAGCCATCAACCTGCGGATCACCTCGCGAGAAACGGAAAAGAAGTTCCTTAATGACCGCATCACGATACTTCATCAGCCTGCCGATTCCCCGTTTAGCTATGATATCGATTTCAACATCCGCGACTCCAACACCGCGAATAAGAACGCTATAAAGCTTGTCCTCTAACGCATTATCCTGAGACCTTCCAGCAATGTAGGCGGACAGGCGCACTGCTCTGTCAAATAAGAACGGATCATTTTGTTCAACCCAGCGAAGACAAAGATCCGCCGTCTCGTGTATATCGGTCTGGGCGATCTCTGTTAATAAGAACTCTGCTTTGGGGTCGGGGGAGCGGGCGAGAATCTCACATAAGGTCTCAAATGCCAAGTGTCGAAAATAATACATTAGGGCCATCGCCGCGTCGGAGATCCTCGAGTTGTTACCGCTCAGCGGGGTCATGTCTGTAAGCCAATCACTTAACACCTCAAATGAGCGCTCTGGCGATGAATGAATCACCTCACCCAGAAGAGTTGCCGTATGCCATGACAGCCTGAAAACATCGTTTTTCAGGTTCTTCCAGTGGTGATGCTCGAAATCATAGGAATCTTCTTTCGGCAGAAAGAGCCTGAGTAAATCTAGTTTGAATTCGAGCGGTATGCCCAAGCGCGTAACGGTCGCACGTAACTCAAAGCGGTCGGCTTCAGAGGAGAACCGACCCTGACGAGTCATCTCACGAGCTAATCTGCCGATCTGTGAAGTGAAGCGTCCCGGCTCCCGAAGCTGTGGCAGTACCTGCGCGATAATGTTTTCACAAATAAGTCCCTTGCGACCTCCCTCAACATGCGCAGTAACGATTGCCTCTATTGCGCGATCAACCTCTTCGTCCTGGCGATAGTCGTCAAATCTCAGAATCAGGAATACAGCCGTTCCGGCTGTAATTCCGAGCTGGCTCTGCCGCGCTCCCGAGAACTCACTAATGAGCGCATCCATCTGCATCGTTTGGGCCTGCACAAACTCACCAATCTCATCGAAGACGAAGCGGACACCGTTGCTCGTCGTCGTGAAGACGCCTTCCAGGAGGAGCTGGTTTCCCAATTGCGGATTGTCAGTGAAGATGCCAAAGAACTCCTCTTGCCCAATTTCGAATCCGCCTCTTGCTAGCGACGCGCGTGCTGCCTGCTTAAGACTGACTTCGACATATGACCGAACGACACCGGGGCCGAGCGCCCGAGCCATGCGGTCGCACTTCATTTCGATAAAGCGCTGCAAAGCGTCATAACGAGCTGTTGGCGCGAGCCTCCCCTGCACTTCTTCCTGCTTCATCTCCCAATAAATGCGAGCCATTAGTGGATGTCTGATGTCCCGAGCGGAAAGTGATTCACTGAACCCATACCGTTCGATTACATTGTTGGCCTCCTCTTCGCTGAAGTCGCCAAGTCGAATCCCAGCCTCAGACCGAGTCTGCTCCTGATTGTCCATGGAAAAGAGGAGTGGTTTGGGAAACAAGTCCATCGCTACGGCCCAAAACTCCGGCCGACAACTCAGTACTAGCCGAGTGTCGGTCTCTTCCAGCCAGGTGATGGTCCGCTCAATCCAAGCCTGCAAGTCTCCTGATAACCGGGCCGGAATTTCATTCAAGCCGTCGAAAAGCACGGTCAGTTGTCGACCGCCGTTTCGTAGCGCCGCTGCTACTCGGGAAGCATCCCCCTCCCGACCTAATAGTTTGCCTGCGACCTCTTGCAGTCGAGAAGTGACCGCGAGAGATAAGTCAGTTTCACCATCGCGCAGATCGCGTCCCAACAACAGTACGACATTTCGCTCGCTCCGGCGGGCCATCTCCGCCATCAACATCGTTTTGCCGACTCCGGCATTGCCAACAATCGGCAAGATCAGCGCTCCGCTTTCGAAAAAGGCTTCAATATTTCGTTCCCCGGCGCGCTTGCAGTACAGATCGCTAAGGAAGAACTCTCTGCGGATTTGTAAGTCAATAATTCTGTCACGCTGCAGCCGACATACCTCTGACGCGCCGATATGGTTCAGGAACCTGCCATACCGCGGAACCGTGTTCCTGTTCGACTCGAATAGACTGACAAGCTTGGGCGAATGCGTATTCATCCGCGAAAGCGGAAGCGCAAAGCCTGCCACTGGGCCCGACTGCAAAAATTTTGCATTAATCATTGCAAAGACAACGCCTGTCTCCGGGTCAAGGACCGGAGCCCCGCTGAGCCCAGGATCAAAAACATCGTTCTTGAGCACAAGGACGCCGCTTAGTTTGTAGCGTGTTTCATTGAGGGTTGAAAACTGAATTTCTGTTACGCCGCTGATCTCTCCAGTTGCCGGAAGCGCATCTGTTACGTCCGCGCCGTAGAAATGATAGCCCTTTGTCCAAAACCGAGTGATCCCACTCGAGTCCGCCTCGATCGCCAAGGCACACCGGGGTGGATCGTCAACGCATCTTACTATTGCCAGGTCGATTTCAGGAAAACGATCAGCCGCGGTAATCAGACCTACCCGCTGGCGCCCGTCGCCACAATCGAGTAAAACCTTTTCCTTGTTCTCGACGAGGTGATGACAGGTCAGGGCAACGCCGTCGGCAGACAGGACAAAAAATGCTGTACCTAACGTTGCACCGTCGTTATTACACACGCGAGCTAAGCAACGACGCACGTAATCATCATCTAGTAACATTGCGGCTGTGCCCTGACGTTAAACCGAACTGTTATCTTTTTGTTTGAACGACAGCTTAACTTTGAGTGATGCATTCCCAGTGGTTTCTACTACATAGACCGAGCCCTTGGCGGTGCATTGTAAGCCTAACTCTAATTCTGCCGCGTCCGCGCCTGTTTTTTCAAAAACCTCGCGGAAGCTCTTGCTCACGCCAGCTACGACACACAGTGCTTGGTCCAGGGTTTTGCCCACTGCTTCAATACTATCCTCCATTCGTCCGGTCGGCTGAACACTGCCTGCTGGTGCTGGAACGGCAATTAAGACGTCGCCTTCTTCTGTGTGGAACTGAAGCAGTCTAGCTGCCATAATTTAATCCTCCATAGTGATTACGATCTTTGACTGTAATAGCCAAGCTTAGGCTCCGAACAAACACATTCGTTCTTCCACTAGGCTCGAGTGCTGATTGCCGTGCCTGCGACCGACATCACTGCAAGCAAACTCCAGAAATGGTACACCTCCAACAAACCACTCTGCCACAAGTGAGGGCAAAGAGATAGAAGTTAACCAGCGGAGGGCTAGATTCCACCTGGTTATGCATTGCTCTTCGGACTGTGCTTTAATACAGGCAAAGCACAATCAAAGGAGCCGCAACGAAATGAGTGCGAAGGCAAAACCAAAGCGTGGGGCGCGTCAAGAAGACCTCGAAATAATCGACACCAAGGCCAAGTCCGGGGGCAAGACGGTAATCGCCCATGGGGACGGCCCAGAACCTAAGCCTGCCGACAACGGCAAGATCCGACGCCGGCGCAACCCTGCCAACAAAACGAAGAAGAAAGCCAAGACCGCTAATGAATTGATGTTGGAGGCTTGGAAGTACTCCTGGGAAAACCGTCATAGGAGACTTACAAAAACGTAGTGGCCGCCATCGTCTTCGACACCAACATCTGGATTGGTTATCAGCCGCGGACGCTTCCCCGCAGCCTTCACATGTCGGTTGTTGTTCTACAGGAACGGTTGGCGGGCGCGGCTGATGCTACAGATGTGAAAAATTATGAAGCCGCAAGAAAGCAATACGAACGTGAAGGCAAACTGCTGGTGCCGACCGCCGACGATTGGATCGAGGCGGGGAAGGTTCTTAATTCGCTTCTGCGCGGCCTGAAGTCCAAACACGGAGGCAAGACTCCAAGACTTCACCCTCAAGAAAAGCAACGGATCATCCGCGACGTGTTGATCGCAAGAACCGTGAAGCGAGTCGGCGCGTTGCTTGTTACAGACAACGCTCGCGCCTTCAAAATGATCAAGCAATTCTGCAATGTGAGAACCCAAAGCGGTCGCGAGTACTTCAGTTGACCAAGGCCCACTGCGGAAATTTCAAAGCATCCGGCGTGGATTCACGCACGAAGAATCGATCGCGTCGGAATTGCTGCGGTTGTTTGTTTACCCGGGAGAGATTGGCTGGCGTCTTACTCTAGGATCGAGAGCTTGTGCAACAGGTCCACGTGCGTCGTATGACACAGGTTTCCGCCCTCGAAGAACGAGTCATCCGTCACTTCCCTCTCTGCGTAAGATGGCGGCGTGGCCAACATCACGTCTTCGAGTCCCTCTCCTTCGGTTTCACAAAGAATGAGCCCATCAAGCTCACCGTGGAAGACGTCTATCGAGAACACCCGGCCAAGATAGCGGTGATAGTAACGAGTCTTCTTTAAGGGATCTCCTTCGAGGCTGTTAAGAGAATCGTATTCGGCAGGCGACAATAGAATCCGGCTGATTGTGTGGTAGAACGGTGAAGGCGAGTCGAACTTCTTGGTCAATTTGATAATGCGCCGGCCGGTATCCGAATCGGTCAGGATTCTCAACCGCAGTCTGGTTTGCCGAAGGTACTTGTCTTCGAAGGTCTTCGAGTACGGTTCAACAGCGCTCTTCCAGTCCGCGTGCGGTGAAACGAGAAATCTTCTCTCGTATTCGACTCTAGTGTATTTCAGTTCTTCGATATCCATTCGTGAGGATCACGGAGCTAACGGGCCTTTTTCGCTTCGGCCTTCGTTCCCGTGTGGCAATCGGTGCACTTGAATTGAGAGATATCGCCGAGATCGATCGGATGTTTGAAAGCGCCGGCTCCCTGATGACAATCCGTGCACTTGAACCCCGACAGCGCGCCTACGTCGACGGGATGCTCGAAGGCGCCGTTCTGCACCGCAAGATGAGATTCGCCTTCAGTCTGATCGAGCACGGTGTGGCAGATATTACAATCTGTCCTGATCTTCTTGCCGGTGTCGCTGAAGTGCTTGCCGTCGTGACAGCGAAAACAACCGAGGTTGTAAAAGTGTCCGATGTTGTTCGGGTGAGTCCGCCAGTCGACTTTCATCTCCGGAAAAAAGTAGGTCTGAAAAATTCGCTGCAGCTCTGCGATGGAGCTCTTGATCGATTCCTGTTTGCCGGCGTACACATCCGGATAATTCCGGTGATAATAGTCGTCAAGGCTCGAGCCGATCGCGCTGGTGGCTTCATCGGAAGTCGCGTATTCATTCGTGAGCACGGCGACTGCCTGCTGCTTCAAGAAAGGCAGCGAAGCATCGAGCCTTCCCGCGAGAAGAGCTTCGTCGACCGCGCGGTCCGGTGGAAGATAGACGTGCGCGGGCCGATTGTGGCATTCGACGCAATCGACTCGCCGTTTCGTAGCGTTCTCGATGTCTCCCGGCGACATTTGAAAATCAGCCGTCTTGTATTCGGTGATATTGCCGTTGCTATCCTTCACCCTCACCCACGGGATCGTTTGACGATGTTCATCAGTCGATATGTATGTAATCTCGTTGGCAATGTTCATGTGCCAGTGAATTCCCTCGACTTTACCGCTCGCGGCGTTGCCGCCTCCGGTGTTTATGAGCATTCGAGTTTGACTGAGCGTGTTCTTTTCGTCGTAGCCGTAGCGGTTGAAGATCTTCAACTGCGCTCCGAAAAACTTCGAAGGCCAATGACATTGTTCGCACGTGTCTTGCGCCGGCCTCAGGTCATGAACCGGCGTTGGAATCGGTCTCGGAAATTTGCCGAACGTCACGGCATAGACTTGATAGGCGCCCGAGAGTTTTGACTTAACGTAGAAGCTCGCTCCGGAACCGACGTGGCATTCAACGCACTTTACTCGAGCGTGCGCCGATGCCTGATACGCGACGAACTCCGGTTTCATCACCGCGTGGCAGAGTTGTCCGCAGAAGGTGACCGAGTCGGTGAACTCGTAAGCTCGATAGCTGCCAAAGGCACTCACGAAGAGAAAGACGAACATCACGACAAGAATGGTCATCAGCGAACGCCGGCGTCGCGGATCGTTCAAGTCTATCCGCGGGTAAAGCGCTTCCACCGAACCGACTCTGTGTCGTCGCCGCCGTTCAATGATCGTGCCGACGAAAATCAATATCAAACCCGCGATCATGATCGCGGGAAAGATTATGTAGGTGAAGATACCGAGATACGGCTTGTTTCGCGGACCGAGCATTTCGGTCAGGAACAAGAAGAGAATGCTTGCGAGGCTCGCGACAACTATCGTCACGCCGATCAGGCTGATGAAATTTCGAAGAAGCGACGGTCTCTTCGGATTTCCGGTCGATCTACTCATTCACGCTCTCCATGGTTGATGTCACCTGAAGCATCGTCTTACCCTCAGTCGCCTTTCTTACCCTCAGTTTTCCACCTTTTTCACTCGGGGCAATAGTCTGCGAGCGACATTACTTGACATCTGCGAGCGAAATTACTTGACAAATGATGAGCATTGAGTGTATGGTTGCGCACGAAGTAAAATCCCCTCCAGCACACGACGAGTACTTGCTAGGCGCCCAGAGCCTTTTGTGTTGGATGTGTTGGACTCTGGAATTTCGTCTTGCAACACATTCCGCTAGCTCCCTTGCGCTGAAAGCTGGCGAAACAGACCGATTCAACATAGCTTGGACCTTGCCCAGACGGCTTCGCAGAAGCTAGGCGTACGGTCAGAAGCTAAAGGAGGATGAATGCGATGGTCAAGCATATTTTCGGACGCTTCGGTCGGGGTGTGATAGTGGCGCTAATCGTCGGAGGGGCGCTGCTTAGTGCAAGCATTTGGCGTTCGGCCGCAGTGAGGAAGCAGAATAACGGGGTGATTCTCCAGAACGGCAAGTTCGATTTGAGCCAAGTTGGTACTCCGGAGGAGCAGGCTAGGCAGAGAGAGCACTTCATTGCTTCGATTCGGGAGGGGATATCGGCCATAAGGCTTCCTTCTGCCGATAGCTCCGGGCAGGATTTACAGGGTGCCGTTGAATCGCTAGCTGGGTTCATCCGGACGCGCACAGGCATCACGCTTCCAGAAGCGACGAGAACGCATCTGGCCACAATGGAAGAAGCGACCCGCAAAACAGGCAGGGGGAGCATCTCGATCGACAAGCTTTCCAAGATCTTGACAAACTGGGTGCTGGATCGCGCGGCGACGCTGACTGATCGGGAGGTGAGTGCAGCCGAAGATAGTCTGCGAGGCTTCACAACTCCGGAATTGGCCGCGAATCCTCCACCGAAGCTGGCGGAGCTAGGACAGCGAAAAAACTTCCACCTGAGAGCAAGCGTCATGGTACACGAATCAATGGCGACGGGGCTGTTGAAATCGATTCGGGACCGCGCCGCGGCCGGCGATGAGACGCTCAAACAAGAAGCGTATCGGCTGGTTAAAGACGAGGTTCGCAAGCGGGTTGCCACGCTCAGCGAGGCCGTCCCAGGCGTTTTTGCCGAACCCTCTCCTGAAGCGGCCGAGGTACGGCTTACGCCGCTTCGATCTTTCCTGCTGGTTTACTCGGTCGTCAGCGACGATCCCCTGACGAACGATCAAGCGAATCTCGAAAAGGCGATGAGAGCGCGCTGGGAGTGGGCGGTAAGCCGGGGTGGAGGCGGGTATTTTCCTCCTCCGGATGGCCACTACGCGTATGGAGCGAATGGGTACCTGTACTCATCGCCGCTCGATCTGTTTTTTAACGAGAAGGCTCTCGGACGTTTGATGGCGTCCCTCGATCGTGGGAGGACGTTATGAAAAAGCTAACTTTTGCCCCGGCTGTTCTGCTGTTCGCTGCCTTACTTTTTGCGTACGGATGCGATTGCGGGGTCTCGGGTGGTTCGACCTTCGCGAACGCAAACATTTGCATCCAGGCGCCAGACGGTACTTACTTTGGGTGCGTACAACTTGACTCGAACGGCAACGGCACGTTTACGCCAGCCAGCGGTACCAATTGCGGAGACTATAGTGTCTGCGGCATGGTTTATTGCCCCTGATCCCATCTCCTCTGCAGGTGAACCCGGCGGTGTTTCCTGAACTCTTAAAGGTTCCAGGACTAGGCGTTGCGGTGACCTCCTACGGCTTCCTGCTTGCGTCGGGGTTAGTCATCGGCACAGTGTTTTCCGCGCGGTTCGCCCGAAGCGACGGGCTGGCCGCAGGCGCAGTCTATCGCTTAGCACTTTGGATATTGCCCTGTTCCCTTGTCGGCACTAAGCTTTTCCTTATCTTGACCCATACCAATGGGGTAGGTGGGTGGCGTGAGGCTCTTTCGCTCTCCGACTCTCGGGCCGTTGGTGGTTACTGGGGCGGCCTTCTAGTGGGGATCGGTGTGGCGGCGACTCTGGCCCGGACGATGTCTCTGCCGTGGACCAGAATTGCGGACGCTTCAGCGCCCGGCCTTGCGTTGGGAAACGTTCTAGGTCGGTTAGGATGCTTCGCTGCTGGCTGCTGCTGGGGAAAGCCGACCGCGTCCTGGATCGGAGTTCGGTTCACTGAGAGAGCCCACCAACTGACGGGTGTGCCGACGGACTCCTACCTCGTCCCAACGCAGTTAATTGAGGCGGGGGCGAACCTATTGATGTTCCTTGTGCTTCTAAAACTCTGGCGACGCCGAACCTTTCCTGGCCAGATCATTATTCTCTATTTGGCTTCATATTCCGCCGAGCGGTATGTCGTGGACTTCTGGCGTGACGACCCTCGGGGAACCGTATTTGGAACGCCAGTTCCCCAGATGGTATCTGCTCTTGTTCTAACAGCCGCCATAATCCTGTACCAACGTGGCTGGCGCAGAAGTGCCAGCCCGTCCCAAGCTTGCTAGGAGGTTGGGCTCGCGTCTTCCCGGTGCCCAGGCTCCGCGGACACAATCCGATCGTAGTCGAGCTCATGCTCCTCTCTGTAATACTCCTCGGAGACTCGGCCATCAACCAGGGCCCAGTTGAGGGGATAAACGTCGGGGTCGAAGATCACGTTGTAGAGATGCCACACCACGATCGCCAGAGTCGCCAGTATCGCTTCGTAAAAATGAATCGCCAGCGCAACATCGATGACCCATCTCGGAAGCAAGCCGAACATTCCGACTTTGAACCAAACCATGAGCCCGGTGATTCCCATTACCGCCGTTCCCCAAACGACAGCCCAGTATTCGGCCTTCTCGCCGTAGTTGAACCTGGCGAACTTAGGTTTGCTCGAGCTCGCGCCGGCGTAATAGCGCAGGGCTTGGAAGAAATCGGCGAGGTCTTTCTTGCGGGGCAACAAGTCTCTCACTCCCTGACGCCCTTCGGTTGTAAGAGCCGCGTACGCGATATGCAGCAAGCCCGCAGTCAGCATCACGACTCCGGCTATGCGATGGCTTATTCGGCGGAATGATTCGCTGCCGCCAAGCAGAATTGCGAGCCATGAGTCGGGATATTTGAGCGCGAATCCGGTCAGAACCAGCGCGATGAAACTCGAAAGAAGCAGCCAATGCTGGAAGCGTTGCCTGCCGGTCATTCTTAGAATCGGCCTGTCGATAACTCGCCGCTTGTCGATCGCCTTTCGCACCCACACAATTATGTTGTGTGCGAGCATGCCGCCTATGGTAATCGCGATGAGCCAGAGATAAATCGTTCTCACCCATCCGGTGGCGATCGAGCCGATGTCCCTCGTCGGAGAGCCGGCGTCAGTTGCAAGCGAAGAAGGCGCGCCCAGATGAATGTTGCCTGCGATAAAATTCTCGCTAACGCCGGGATGACATTGCCCGCAGGTGTTGATTAGATTTGCCTGATTGACCATCGATCGCGAATCAGCCGACGGCAAAATTCTGTGAACTCCGTGGCAGCTCGCGCAGTTTGCTACAACCTTCGAGCCCAGCTTTGAAGCCAGGCCGTGGTAGCTGTCCTGATAGCTGCTCACGCGTCCGCCCGGCACTCCGAACTCTTGCGAAAGCGCGACTCCTTCGTGGCAACGCGAACAGCTTCCGGTCGCCAGCGACTCTAACGTAGTCGACGTCACCGGATCGATGTGCGGCTTGATGTTGTGAATCCCGTGGCAATCGGTGCAAACGGGCGAGCGAGAGACGCCGCGGGCTACCGCCTCTCCGTGAACGCTCTGATTGTATTCCGCGGCAATATTTGAATGACATTGGCCGCAGGTCTTCGGGATGTTCGATTTGAAGATTGGCGATTCAGCTTGCGAAGCTGGCATTATGTCGTGGCTGTTGTGACAGTCGGTGCATACCGCTGCTTTGGTGTCGCCTCGCGAGACCGCCCTCGCGTGGACGCTTTCCTGATAAGACAGAAACGGCCGATTGCTGATGCCGGTCCCGTCCATAGTTCTCCTATCGCCATGGCACGAGCCGCAGGTCTTCGCAAGGTTGGCGCGATTGATTGTCGATCTCGGATCGCTCGCCGGAAGAATCGTTTTCATGTCGCCGCCGACTGAATGACAGTCGAGACAGCTTGCTGCTTTCTTGCCGGTCTGAATCGCGCGCGCATGAAATCCTCGATCGTAAGCGCTGTGTGCTCCAGCGTGAAACTGTTCGCCACCAAGATAAGGAAGGGTCTTGCCCGCGCCGTGACATGCCGCACAGTCGAGCGATTTATAGCCCGCCTTCTCTTTAGAGACCGACGCTGCAATAGAGCGCTCAAGGGGCTCGACGCTCAAAGCTGAACCAGGAACGCCAGGCTGGTCCTGCGCCCGAACCGGTCGCGAAAAATCGTAAGCGGCAAAGAAGACGGCTAGTGATACCGTCGCGATCGACACAACACGTTTCATAAAATGCCCTTTTCGGCGGTGCAACATCTCCGCCGGCGCTCGAATAGCACACTCGCGGAGATTGTGAACTGCGGCCGCGCAACTGGAACAACGCGCGGCGTGAGTCGAGGGCATCTACTTGTGAAGCGATTTCATGTAGGCAACAAGTGCTTTCACTTGATCCGAGGCAATCTTCTGATCGTAGCTCGGCATTTTAGGCTTGATGCCTTTCAGCACCGACTCTGCCAGGACTTCGTCAGACTTCGCGGCGTCAAACGATTTCTCCGCTTTTACTCCGTGGCACATTGCGCATTTCGCCTTGTAGGTTGCTTCGACATTCTCGCCCTGTGCTTGCGTGAGCGTCGGTGTTGAGGTCAGGAATAGCATTGCCAGCAGCGGAAGTGCGAGCGCGGTCACGCCAATTTTTTTCGCTTGTTCAGTAGTTAACATGATGACACCTTTCATGGGATGCAGCACAAAAAGTTCGAGCGTGCTGGTCCCCACGATCGGAAGGCGAGCAATGTTTGTGCCGATATCATTCAAACGCGATGAAAGTGATTATTGAATTGAAAGCCGCGGTGATGATGGAACCGTTTTCATCGACCATTGCGGTTTTGCGCAGTGCGTTGGGGAACTTCGCCCAAAGCATCAGTTTGGTATGAGTGGTTCAGCCTCACTTGTTTCTTGCGAAGATCCTCGGTCAGACATCAAGATCGTGTCGGCTGATACAGGGGCATGTGTTCGCCATCACCGACACGTTGAGAATTCTTCGACGAGAATCAACAATCGCGTCGCCGCCGAAGCGTCGCCTCGCAAAAATGACGATAGCAATGAACGGTTCCTTTCGGTAAACTGAACGGCGCCGTGCGTGAGACTGATCAAATAAAAATGAGAGAACGAATAGCCAAGCTTACACTTGTCGCATTGATTTGTTTGCCGGCAATCGGAAACGTATTGCCGTCATCCAGTGCGGCGGGTTCGAGCGTTGAGAGCGAACCGCAGCGCCGTTCACGCGGGAAACAAAGATCGCAAGCGACAACCGCAAGCCCATCGAAGCGCAGCAACTATTCGCAGTTTTCACACAGCGTCGCGCAGCATCAGATGGCTTGCAATAACTGCCATAAAGTTCCTACCGCCAATTGGAATAAGGTCCGCAAAGGTGAGGCGGCATTCGAGGATGTCACGGACTTTCCGCAGCACCCATCTTGCGTTGGCTGTCATCGACAGCAGTTCTTCACCGGCGCTCAGCCTGTCATTTGCACGATTTGTCACACCAATCCCTCGCCGCGAGACAGCTCGAGACATCCCTTCCCCAATCCAATCGAGATCTTCAACGCATCGAAGGATAGTCAAAGCTTCGTGTCGGAATTCGGAATAGGCTTTCCGCACGACAAACACGTCGACATCGTTGGCCGGCTTGAGCGCGAAACCAACTCCCGCCCGCGATTCTTGCCGGCGATCTTCGAACAGGACAAGGCCGAAAAGAAAACCGAGCAGAAGGGCGAGGAGAGCGATCCGAAAAGCTGCGCCGTTTGCCACAAGACTTATCAGCCGCAAGGTGATTCGGACGACGAGTATGTGACTAAACCTCCGAAGGATTTACCGGAGGAAGGCTTCTGGTTGAAGAAGGGCGCGTTCAAGACTTCGCCTACGCATGCTGTTTGTTTCACCTGTCATACGCAGGACGGTATCCAGCCTACATCGTCCGACTGTGGCACGTGCCATAAGTTGTTGCCGCAGGCGAAGCGTACGGTGCTCACTCAAACACACGACGACTTCGATCCGAAGCTCGCTGCATCGATGGGAATAACCGACAAGGTGATGCTCGAAAAATTGAGTGGCCGCCACACCGCGAAGTTCCGTCACGAATGGATTCCACACGCGTCGTTGAGCTGCACGAGTTGCCACAACGTCGCGACTCTGAACACGCTTGATAAGAAAACGCGGACTCAAGTGAAGTCGTGCGGGGGCAGCGGGACCGGTTGTCACATCGAATCAACAACAGACGGCATTCTCAATATGGAGTTTCAAAAGAAGAAAGCCAATCCTGCTTTTCAATGCACGAAATGTCATATCCTGAACGGGAAAAACTCGCCGCCCGAGACCCACGTAAACGCAGTGACGGCTGACAGAAAGAAGTAACTGCCAATGATCAAAGCGGTGGAACCAATGCAAACAGATCCAACGACGTCGCGTGGAACCTGCCGACGTTGGACTCAGCTTGCGGTCTTGATCGCAGGATGCGTTTGCGTTGCGCTGGCTCTTGCTTCCAACTACCAGGTCGCTGCCACGTCTGCGCGGGAGCCCGCGCAGGAGACAAGAGATTTTTCGAAGTTTTCTCATAACAATGCGAGTCATCAACGCCTCCCGTGTCTGTTATGTCATCGACGCGAAACCAATTCTTCGAAGCCAGTACGTTCGTCGGGTCACACACCGTGCGCGGGATGCCACTCACAACAATTTGCGGCTTCCAGTGGGCCGATATGCACGATCTGTCACTCAAACATCGAGTCAGGAAACCATCAGGTAAAGCCGTTCCCCTCGTTGAAGAGTTTCAACATGACCTTCGCGCATGCCAGGCATCGGAGCGTTGCTTGCGCCACTTGTCACAAAGCGATCAATCGCGGAGTGGCGATGTCGATACCATCGGGCCCCGACGCTCATTCAACGTGTTATCAATGCCATACACCTCGCGCTCAAGCCGACGGCCGCGATATTTCTTCCTGCACGACTTGTCATAAGGCGGGGAGTTTCAACCGGCTGTCGACTTCATCGAAGGCGTTCAAGGCGAGTTTCGGACACGAGCTACATAAGCGGCAGGGCGTAAGCTGCGCCGAGTGTCACAAGATCACCGGCCTGACGGCTCGCTCCTCTCAAGTAAGCTCCCCACTTGCAACCGAGCACCCATCCTCGCAGAACGTGCAAAGCTGCGAAACCTGCCACAACGATCAGCGAGCGTTCGGAATCGCGAGCTTCTCAAACTGCAAGCGGTGTCATCAAGGCCCGACGTTTAGGTTTTGATCGTTCAAGTCTTCGTGAGAGTCCTTCGAATCCTCGTGTAGTAAAGCGAGATCATCACGGCCATCAACCCGAGAAACAAGAACGCTACAACTCGGAATCTGGGATCGAGCCTCGCCAGATCGACTGCGAACAAATAAAGCACCGTCACAAGCATCGCCGACACGGCCATCAAGCGATACTTCACGCTGTTCAGCAAGTAGCTCATCAAAAAATATCCGACGGCCGTCAGGGTCCAGGAGAGTGTCACGTATTGGGCGGGCAGCGCTCTATAAAGCGCGTAGAAAATCAACACGAAAGCAATAAATAAATAGACGTTTCGCAACAGGTCAGTTCGCAGGGTCAGCCGTTCCTTCTGCCAGTTCATCACTCTTGCGCTTGCGAGAGCGACAAGCGCGAAGCCGAAATTGACCGGATGCGAAGTCGGAGAAAGCACGAAGTATGCGATGAGAATTCCAACGTAGATGAAGGAGTTCACAACTACGAGAATCCTCGACCTGAACCACAACGCGATCGACACCACGAGCAGGCTCTGCAGCGACAGCCAGAGAAATGAATCGGGAATGGCGGCGTAGCCGTAGATCGCAATGCTCAGCGCCATGAACGCGAAGCATGCATAGATAGCCGGTCCGAGTGGCTGATTGGTTCTCACCCATTGCACGATCGAAGAAGCCAGGAAGAGAGCGCATACACCGAGCGCTATCGCCGGGAAATCCTTTTGGAAATGAGTCAAGACCGCAAGAAAGACGATCGCGCTGAATCCAAGACAATTCAAAAAGATGATCGCCAGCGAAGTGAGCTCGTCGATCGATTTGTGCCGGCTTAAAACAAGAGGAAAAGAAAAAATCGCGCCGTAAGCGAACAGGTAAACAAGGTTATATTGATGACCGGACACGGCCTGCACGTGATGGCCGGCCAGCGGATTGTTCAGTAACCACACCAGGTGCGCCAAGTACGCGAGCACGATACTGACGTTTAGAAGCCTCCACCACCCATAGCGAAGCGCCAGCGAGACCGCGATGGCCGACAACAACACAACCAGCGGCAATTCAACGTGAGTTCGATTGATCAGCATCGCGGTGATCACGCCCAATATGATTCCGATACCAGCCAGTGCTTGCGAGCTGCGGCGAATCGCAAGGTAAAGTTGAAGCGCAACGACCATCAATAACATCGCAAACACGAAATACGCGTTCTCGACAAGCGGCGCCGGTGAGAAGAAATGCATGCGCATCGTCACGTAGTACAACAGCAGCAGACTTCCGTTTACCATTAACTTTGACAGATGAGCCGCTCGCGCTTTCCAGAAGTCAGCAGCGAAGAATAAGCCGATCGCGGCGATGTATCCCAGTGAAGTCGCGATCAACTTGTATCCAAGACTGAAGGTGTACGTAATCAGGAAAACAACGCCCAGGAAGAACACTATGCTGCCAATCCAGGCGAGTCCGAACTCTCCGATGTTCGCTTCAAGATCGTAGCCTTCTTGCGAGTCTGCTTCTGGCGTAATGGATGCGGGCGATTTTGATTCGTCAGTTGAGAAGGACGGCCGTTGAATCGGAGCTAGTCCAAGATGACGCTCGACTCTCGATAGCCGCGCTTCGAGAGCCTCCAGCGCGCCGGATTGATTGAACGTTTCAGGAAAGGCCATCGTCGCCTCCTATTGGACGACCGGGCATGTTTCAAAGATAGGCGCGCCGATAAGTTCACGCTGCAAAGCCAACGGTCGGCTCGGCAAACGATTAACTTATTCATTCATTCGAGCGAAGCGCCGGTGTTAGTTCTTGATCATATCCGACAGTATTTTCAGAAGGAGCCATAGAGCTATGATAAAGAACACCAGCGCCAGGATAATTGCGAACATGGTTCCCCTCCTCGCGCACCGACTCGTAGTCGCGCGGTAGTCAGAGAGGTTCGTTCTGAAGCGCTTGCTGCCTCCTCTCGACCTCTCTCACTTTGAGGTAGATCAAAGCAGCCAGAAAAAGTATGAAGAATAGTGATGCAGTGAGGCCTTTGCGTCTGAAGCTCAATTCGGCCAGCGCCGCTCCGCCCGCACCGTAGCTCTTGTTTGAGACCTCGAGCCCGGGACCAATAACCTTGTCGAGCTCATCAATCGAGAACGTGTGCACGAGCACTCTTGATTGAGTCAGCGCATCCTTTGCCTCATTCAACTCGAATCTCGGTTTGCTTACTTCCATGCCCGCGCGTTCGGCTCGATCGAGAATTTCAGTCGAGCGGTTAATGCTCGCCGCCATCTCGTCTATTCTCGCTCTCATTCTTCCCGAAACAGCGTAGCCGGTATCGCCCTCGCCGTGGCATTGCAGGCAAGCGGACTTCGCCCCGACGCCAAGCATCTCATCGCTCGGAGTTTTGATGCCGTGATTGCTGTGACACTGGATACACTCGCCCGCGTGCATCAAATCGAACACAGTCTTGTGAGCATTTGATTGAAACAGACTTGCCTGACGCGCATGGCATTGCCCGCATACATTCGAGACCGAAGCCAGACCCGGCGGCGCTGCACCGTGATTGCCGTGACAATCGTTGCAGGTCGGAGCGGAAAGATCCTGCTTTTCGTACAGAGCCTTCGCATGAACGCTGGTCTTATAATTATCGAACTGATCGTGAGGGATATTGTAGTCCTTCATGTAATCTGCGTTCGCGTGGCAAGAACCGCAGGTGTCGGCGACGTTCGACGCATAGACCTTCGAGAGGGGATCATTGACGGCGCGAACGCCGTGATTCCCGTGACAGCTCACACAGGTCGCGACTTTTTGATCGCCGGTTTTTAGCAGCTTGCCGTGAACGCTCGTCGAGTACTCTCGTTCCTGATCGACGCGAAGCCCGGGATTGAAAGTCTTCATGAACTCCGCGTTGCTGTGACATCTTCCGCAGAAAACAGGAATGTCCGCGCGCTTCGGTTTGCCTACGAAGCCTTTTCCTGGGTCCATCGCCGCTGCCATTTCATCCTTTGTCGCGTCGCCACGATGACAATCAACGCAAGATACGCCTCGCGCATCGTGGACGTCACCTTTCGACAAGGCCACTGGTTGAGACAGCGTTTCTTCCATTTTTGAATGGCATTCAACACAAGAGTTTTTCTTTTGCGCCGACGCGGTAACTAAAAACAGGAACGCGACTAACGGAATGAGCGCATAAGCTCGAAAGCGGTTTCTTGAGCTCACAGTTGCAAAATCCTTTTGCTTCATCGCTGTAGTCTCCATCAACCGATGTACCCAAGAATCGTCAGCGCGACCATGTAAATGACGACGATCACTCCGATAGCGGTGAAGACGAGTCTTCTGCGAGGCGGCGCCGGTTTATCCAGAAACGGCAGTCCAAACCATGCAAGTCCTCCGATAGCAAACGCGAGAATGCCGATCACTTCGCCGTCGAACGAAAGAATCTTTGCCGGGATCAACTTGAGAGTTTGAAACATGAAGAGGAAATACCACTCCGGTCTGATCCCGGCGGGCGCCGGCGCAAACGCGTCGGCCTTCTCTCCAAGTTCCCACGGAAAGAGCGCTGCAAGCGCCGCAAGAGCGCCAATCGCCAACACCCATCCGATCAAATCGCGGAGGAAAAAATTGGGAAAGAACTTCATCTTCTTGAGATCCTTTCCTTCCAAACTGGGCGGCACGCTCATGCCATGCATTTGCACGAGCATCAGATGACTTGCCAGAAGAACTGTGGTGATGGCAGGCAAAACTGCGACGTGGAAACCAAAAAATCTTGTGAGCGTCGCTCCGGTGACGTCGTCGCCGCCTCGCAGGAATCTGAGAACCGGTCTTCCGACAATCGGAACAACTCCGGCGATCTCAGTTCCCACCTTCGTGGCAAAAAAAGCGAGCTTGTTCCACGGAAGCAAGTATCCGCTGAAGCCAAATCCAACCGCGAGGAGCAACAGGAACACGCCGCTCAACCAGGTCATCTCGCGCGGCTGTCGATAAGCCCTCATGAAATAAACGCTGAACATATGAATGAACAGCGTCGCGATCATCAGGTTGGCGGACCAGCTGTGCACCGATCTGATCAACCATCCGAACTGAACTTCAGTGACGATGAACTGAACGCTCTCGAATGCCGTTTCGGCGCTGGGGCGGTAATAGAGAAGAAGGAGAATTCCCGTGAAAACCTGTACGCAAAACAGGAACAGCGTCATCCCGCCGAAGTAGTACCAGATTGAGTGGCGATGAATCGGCACTTCCTTCTTGTGAACCAGCGCGCCGATCGCGCCGATGCCCAGCCGATCATCAAGCCAAAGCGTCAAGGACTCTGCTTTCATAAACCGTTCAAGCCTTTGAGACCACGATCTCTTCGCCACGGGTCTTGACTACATACTCTTCCAGCGGACGCGGCGGCGGACCTCCAACGTTTTGACCGTTGAGGTTGTATTGTCCGTTGTGACAGGCGCACCAAATCTGTTTCTTTTCGGGTTGATACTGGACGATGCAATCCAGATGTGTGCACACGGCCGAGAAGGCTTTCAGCTCACCTGATGCGGAGCGAATTAAAATGCCCGGTTTGTTTCCGAACTTGAAAATCTTCCCCGAGTTGAGAGCCAGGTCGCCCAGCTTTCCCGCGGTAACTGAATTCTGCGCGGCTTCGATCACACGAGGCGGTGTCAAGAACTTGAGGATCGGATAAAAAATCGCAAGCGCGGTCGCTCCAAAACCTGTGCCAAGCAGATAGTTGAGGAACCTTCGTCTACCGCTGTTTGCCGACATGCCGGGCGCGACAGTTTCTCGGTTCGGACACTGTGCGCACTCGCCGAGGCGTTCGTAAGTTTCCAAGCGGGGTTCGCCTTTCATAGACCGAGTCTCCGACTTCTGTCCGAGCAATGGATCCGTAGCGACCGTTTTGAAGACCTGAGTAATTCTGGCTGCGTTTGGAGCCAGAACCGGGGCTAAAGCAAGGCGCCTGTCGAGCCATCGAATTGCTCCGATGGCCCGTCCACGAGATTTATTCTTGCCGAACTTTACTGTTTCAATGTGCGAATGTGCGCTATCAAAGCTTTGCAGGCATCGGCGCCAAGCGACTTTTCAAACCCAGGCATCTTGCCCTTGCCTGATGCGACGATGGCGAAGAGCTGATCGTCGGTCTGGCTCTGAACTTCCGCAGAACGCAGGTCGCGAATCTTGAGGCTCTTTCCGACTGTCGTGCTTGCGCTACCATCCGCCGCGTGACACATCGCGCATTTCGCTTTGAATATGCTCGCTCCGTCTTCGGATGAAGAGACCATCGCCTGCGAACTTGTTTGGAAGAGAATCATCAACGCCATTGTCGAAACCATCGCCGCAGCGGCGACGGCTTTCTTGAGTGCAGATATTGAAAATTTCATTGTGCTAATCCACCTTTCGCGAAATTTGCTGGCAGCGGTTTGCTTTCCTGATCCGCCGCGGCCACTTGAGCCACCCGTTCAACAAGGAGCAACAACCATTCCTCACGAAAAGTGTTGCCAAAGAATTAGATTTGTAGCTCTATTCAAAGAAGGCGCGAGAGATTTCTCGCAATCCTGCGAGGAATTGCGCAGCCCGATCTCTTGAGATTGAATCATCCAATTGAGGAATTTGCCGCGACCTTAGTGGAAATCGATTCCCCTCACCACACCACGGCAAGAGGAATCGTTTGATTCGAGGAATTGTCGGAGCCCGGCAAGATTGTCTGGCATCTCCGACAATCGTCCACTTGTAAGACGCCGTGACGTAATTCCGGGCTCCACAATGCAGTTCTCCATCTCAAGTCGTAAGGCCTGGCATATGCCCAAACCTTACCTGGTTACGGACGCTTCGAGGCTCTTCCACAGCTTCAAGTAGTCCGCAGCCGATCGGAGCTTCTTCGTCGCCTTGTCCGGAACCCACATCGTGCGATGCTGGTCCTTCATATAAGGAATGAAGGCTTGAGTCGCTTCGACGCTGAAGCCCGGGTGACAGTGAATGACGCTTCCTTCAACGCCGCACGAGAACGGAAGGTTCTTCGCAACGTTGAAGTCGTGAGCACGCTTGGGAACGTCGGTGTTCAGGATCTGTCCATTGACCGCCATATGGCAATCGATGCAGCGAACTCCTGCAACATACATAAGGTCGAACGCCGCGTTGCCTTCGTTGTGACGATTCGTGTGGCAGTTCAGGCAGAGAACATCTTCCTGTCCTTCCGGCACGACGTCGTAAGCTTGCGGGGTGGTCTTATCCATTCCCCACTTATAGACGCCGAGCCTGCGGCCTAATACAACGGCCGCATTGTGAGACGGATGACAGGCCGCGCAGGTAACTCCTTCAACCTTGCCGTCGGGAAGCGTTTTGTTCAGTCCGATAGCGAACTGAGCAGCGGGATCCGCCTGCAATGGCGAATGACACTTGGCGCAGTAGGTATTCTGCGTCGATTTGAAATTCGTTTGCGAATGAACGGAAGCTCTCCAGCCCGCGCCGGTGAACACAAACGCGTTCGTCGTCGTGTCGAACTTCATCCCCACCGCTTCGGGCATATGATCGCCGCCCGCGCCCATTGAGAAATGGCAGCTCGTGCAACTGTTCGACTCTGTGTAATCATAATCGGGCCTTGCGAGCGGCGCGGGCGTGGGATTGGCGGACGGGGTTACCGATTGCGCTGAAGTTGTTTGAGAGAGAGCCAGAAGGCCTGCAGCAACAAATATTACAAGAACCAACTGGATGAATTTTCTTGGCATAAAGCCACCTCCTTGACTAGCTGCCTCTGCAGGAGGTGACCGCTTAGCTCTCTGCTATCGTATGATGTTTGCCTTCCCGCAAAGGACACTGTCTACTCCTTGAGACCTGGTCCGAACTTCTTTTGACTTGGACGCCGCGCTGGCGGGCAGAGTGTGGAGACCGCGTTGCGGTCTCCCTCTGCAGCTGGTCGCCCCTTCTTTCTAACTACTAACCTTCATGATCGTCATTAACCTTCCGGCTCAAACTAACAACTCATCAAATCCATTTGCTCGCTGCCTACTCTCGTCCGAAGTAAATTCGAAGCGATGTGTAAGGCAGGTGCGTGTGATAGAACTGCCGGTTCGGATTCGGGAACCTCTCCTCATAGCCGAAGTATTGATAACCTGCGATCCAGTCCACGTTCTTGTGCAGCCTGAAGACTAGCTTCGCCTGAGGTGACTGGAGTTGATAAGGAAACGAGCCTATCAGCATATTAACTGTCGAGACTCGATTGCCCTGTCCCGGATCGTTATGAATGTCATAACTCCCGAACAGTTTTATGCGGGGAGCTATCAGGACGTAGCCATTCAAGAATACGAAATTGTCTCGCATGAAGTAGCGGCTCTCGCCGTTTACCTGTGCGTTGCTCGCAATGAAGAAAATGATCTGAGCGTCGCTCGTCACATTCGCGCGAGTGTAACCGCCGCTTAAATAAACTTTCTCGTTTGGAGACCAGTCGACTGAGGAAGAAAAGTTTCTCGACTTAGTATTGACTCCGAAATTCCGACCGGCGTCGGTTAACGAAGGATTGTTGTTGTCCTTGGTTATCAGCGAGGCGTTGAACGATAGAGTCTTGTTCGCGCGAACTATGCTGCGAACTCGAACGTTGGTGTAGTCGTAGTTGTCGGTTCGCGTGAAAACGTTGTCGGTGCCGCCTCGCTCCAGGTCAAAGTACAACGACCAGATCTTCACCGGCTTTGCCTTGAATCCGAAGATGAACGTGTTCGTCGTGTTGTCGAACGTCGTTACCTCGGCAGCCGGCGCGGGCTTGCTGACAGCAATGTCATTGGCGCCTACCACGATATGGCGGTCGGTGTATCGATAGCCCGCGTGGACCGAGAATCGCGAGCCGAAATCGTAGTCGGCTTCGATCGTGTTCAGATAACGACGATAATCGATCGAGCGAAACGCGAGCGTGTTGGTGAGCACCGGCGTAACCGGGACGGTTACACCCGAGACGACCTTCGAGCGAAGCAGCGCCTCTGAGAGCAAATCGCCGCCGTTGATTCTGAAGTTGTTCACTCTGAATGTGTCGGAGATGCGGAAACTGTCGGTGGCGAAAAACGTCGTAGCCAGATCCAACATCCCGTTCGGGCGTTTCGCGTTACCAACCGTGGTGATTATGTCTGAGTTGACTTTGTTGTTGGACGAATCCGTCCCGGTTCCATTCTGGAAGAATGTGTAATCGGTGCTGCCGCTCGTGTAAATGTAGCGGCCGGTGAAGTCGAGTTTCTTCTTTATCAGCGTATGAAGACTGAACCGAGTGAACGGAGTGTTGCCGCGAGTCGGGACGTCCCGATAGAAGTTACTGATCGCCGCCGTATTAGTCAGGTTGTTTCCAGGATTCGGCGTGTTGATCAAGTACTGATTGTCCTCTTTGAAGTACCGCCATCCTTGCATAAATGACAGGTCGAACACCCACACCTTCGCGTCTGCTCCAACTCGATACTCGTCGGCGGCCATTCGCACGGGCACAAACGCCGGATACTCATCGCCGTTAAAACGGATCGTCGATACTGAAGGGCCGCTGTTTCGATCGAGCGAGTACCCAAGGTTGAATCTGATCTTCTCGTTCTGCGGAAGAATCGTCAGATTGAAATCACCCTGGCGATACTCGGTGTTCGAGATGTGTTGACCGAGCGCGAAATAGGAGAGGGAATTGAAGTAGTCAAGCCGGCGATAGTTCGCGTCAAACCGGTAGGCTTTAGTCTTCTCGGCATTCACTCGCAGGTACTTGTTCGGATCGTTGCCCCAGCCGAACGAGCTCACCGTCAGGGTATCAATGCCCGGACCATTGTTGTCCTTAGACTTCATCATGAAACTCGAGTCAAAGATTCTGAATCCGGGAGTGTAGTCGAGGGAGCTCCGGTACCGGTCGGCGTTACCTTCGGTCAGCGCACCGCGAACTCCAAACTCGATGCTAGAGGTTATCGTGAAAGGCCCCTCGGAGCCGTTCTGCCCGTTGGTCGGTGCAGGCTGTTGTGCCTTGTCCTTGTCCTTATCAGTAGGGGGTTGCTGCGCTCGCGCGTCGTTCGCCAACAGCATGAGTCCAAGCACAAACCCGAGCAGGAACAGCACCGTGAATCCAATCTTGCTTTTCATTTCAATCCCTCCTCGATTCCTCGCGGATACAATCTCACCTGAAGAAAGTCTTGTCTGCGTTAGAGCCGTGAATTCTGGCGTGGCACGTCGTGCAGTTCTGATATCTCACGGTCGACTGGTTATGGAATGTCGGCGTGCCCGGCGCTTCTATGTCCCCGGCCTGTAACGCGACATTGCTGTGGCACTCGAGACAGAGCTGATTGACGTTGTTGCGTTTGATCAGCTTCGCATTACTTGCTCCGTGCGGCGAATGGCAGATTGTGCAGCCTTCGACTTTTGCGGGCGCGTGCTCGAAGACGAACGGACCCTGCTTATCAGCGTGACATTTCATACACGCGGCATCCGCTCCGGTGTTGAGCCGAGCCTGCTTCGATTCAAATCCCCCGTGCGGATTGTGACAATCGCTGCACTTCATCGCGCCTTCAAGAACCCGGTGATGGAAGGGCTGTGAGAACTGACCTTTTGTTTCGTTGTGGCAGGTCATGCACAACTGCGGCTCGCTCTTAACAAGCATCTTCGGTGGCGCAAGATCATTTGAATGAGCTGAGAAAGCGCCTACGGGAAGGAGCGAAGACGGCGCCTCCGCTTTTCCCTGTGGAGTCCCGGCGAGCTTTGCCGCAAGCCGCGCCGAATAGTGAGGAGAGTGACAATCGGTGCACGCTACGTCGTTGCGCCAGTGCTCGCCCCTCTTGTAGTTGTTGTGCTCTTCTTTGCCGGCGTGGCAACGAAGGCAGGCTTCTGAAACCTGTTTCGCCGATTCGTGCTCGAAAGTGCGAATCTTGGTCTTGTCTCCGCCCGCTTCAACGTGAGCTTTGCCCGGCCCGTGGCAGGATTCGCAGCCTTGCTTCTCAGCTTTCCATCCGGCCTTCGCAAGTTTGCCGTGGGCAGTCTTAGAAAACGTGGTGAACTGCTCTTCGTGACAGGCCTTGCAAGTCTCGCTTCCGACGAAGTCCTCGGATGAGTATTTGGCCGAAGCCGCTGGCTGAGTCTTCTTCTGATCGTCGGGATCCGCCGGGCTCGAAAACGAACTCGAGGCCGTGTACAAGAGTCCCACGACAGCACACGCTCCAACCAACGCCGTCTTCAATTTCTTTACTGGGCTCATCACTGTGCCTCCTTAATCTGATTCGCAACTCTAAGGTGCTTCGCCGGAAAAGAACTATGAGCGTGATCACTTGTTGAAGTGACTGCCATCACGGGGCCTGCTGTAAATGCTCACGTCGAGCGAAGAGCAATTGGTGTTCACAAATCACAGCGTCGATGGCAGTCGGCCGATATTCTTAAAGTCGAGCCATGGGTTTTGCCGTAAACAAGCAGGTTAGAGCAGGGCCGCGAATTCACTAGGTCAAACCGTCAGCTGCTCAACCGAGTTTTCACTTTTTTGCTTCTGACCTCGCTTCTTAGTGCCAATTCCAACTGCAGAAAAGCCAAAGTCGGACGAAAGCACTTGGTCGTCTGCCTCTTCCACACGCCTCGCTCACAACCGCTATATGGTACAGATACGATGCTTAAGAGTCTGTTCAATATTGAACATCCTAAGAATAAAACCTCATCAACGATGGAAAACTGGAAGGGCTCTGGATCCGAAGAATGTGAACAATGGCTTCAATTGTATCGTGGGAGTACCTGGGCATTTTTCCGCGCGCCAATGTGGGAATTTACTCAAGAGTTAACCCGCAGAAGCAGTTGTCTCCTGTCACGGCTTGACGGCTACTTTAAGCACTCCGTCGAGCCGCTCGCCGAAGATCTTGTATCCTCTCTCAATCTGATCGAGAGACACTGTGTGTGTGAGCAGCGGCGTGAGATCGACTCGACCGGCTCTGACAACTTCCATTAACCGTCGCATTCTTTCTTTCCCGCCCGGACATAGTGTTGTCACAATCCGATGATCGCCCAGTCCCGCCGCGAAGGCTTCGTAGGGCATCTGGAGCTTGCCTGAATAAACACCCAGACTTGAAAGCGTGCCTCCAGGCCTCAGACAACGAAGCGCGCTTTCGAAAGTTTGTTGCGTACCCAGTGCTTCAATCGAAACGTCCGCGCCGCCTCCCGTGAGCTTCTTCACTTCGGCTACAACATCTACTTCGCGATAGTCCAGCGTCACATCGGCGCCCATCCTCCGAGACATCGCGCGACGGTTCTCGTCCGCTTCAACGCCGATGATCAACGAGGCCCCCATCAATTTCGCGCCGGCCGTCGCACACAAGCCAATCGGACCTTGCGCGAATACGACTACTGAATCGCCGATGCGCACACCGCCTGATTCTGCTCCACTGAATCCCGTTGAAGCGATGTCAGCAAGCAGCACCACTTGTTCATCGCTGAGTTCATCCGGAATCTTCGCCAGATTCGCTTGAGCATTTGGCACAAGCAGGTACTCAGCCTGAGCTCCATTGATCGTATTGCCGAAGCGCCAGCCACCGATCGCTTCATAGTTCGCTCCGTGTCCGCACTGAGAAAGCTGTCCCGAAAGACACGCACGGCATTGCCCGCACGGAGTAATTGCGCCGACCAATACGCGATCGCCGACCTCGTAGCCGGTGACGCCAGGCCCCAGCTCTTCGATAACGCCAACCGGTTCGTGACCTATAACGAGGCCCGGCTTCACCGGATACTCGCCACGAACGATGTGCAGATCGGTGCCACAGATCGTCGTCAGAGTGACTCGGATCACAGCCTCGCCGACCCCTGCTCGCGGCTTCTCCACCTCTTCGATCTGAAATTTGTTGACTCCTCTAAAAACATTTGCTCGCATTCTTTCCATCGTGGACCTCCAACTCCACGGCGTCTGCCGTGTTCGTGGCTATTGTGCGTTCACTTCGCCAGCACTCGCGCTAGTCCAACAAGCGCCAATCCACTACTTTCTTCTGGGCGCGCCCTCCGTTGGCGCCGAGCGGCGAGAGTACGACCCTGTGAAGGCAAGACACAATCAGCGTGCCATTAAAGCTGTCGCCGAATTTTGAATCTTCTGCGCTACAGAAAAGAACAAAGCGAAAGCCTGCGCAGTCTTGCGCGAAATCGCCCTCAGCTCGCTGGTGGAGGAATCAATAGCTAGCTCATCAGGCGCTGCATTAATCGGCGCTTGACTGCTTCGACGAGCAGCAGATATGTCACGGTCATTCCGAGAAGGAAGAGAAAGTATTTCGCCGGAAGCGGAGTGAAACCCAGAACCCCGCCCAGCGGCGTGAATGGCAGAACAATGCCGGCCACTACCACAAGCAGAGTCGTGACTGTCAGCGGCACACTCGGCCGGCTTTGCAGCGGGTTGCCTCCGGTTCGAATGATAAATAACACTAGCGTTTGAGTGGCGAGCGATTCGACAAACCAACCGGTATGGAAAAGCTGTTCCGATGCCTGAAATACTTTCAGCATTATGAAGAAAGTCAGGAAATCGAAGACCGAGCTGATCGGTCCGATGTACAGCATGAACTTGCGTATGATTGCGATGTCCCAGCGCCGCGGTTTGCGAATGAAGCTTGGATCAACATTGTCGGTCGGGATCGTAATCTGCGCGAGATCATAGAGAAAGTTGTTCAACAATATCTGCGTTGGAAGCATCGGCAAGAAAGGCAAGAACAACGATGCGCCCGCCATGCTGAACATATTGCCGAAGTTCGAGCTTGTGCCCATCAACAGATACTTCATCACGTTGCCGAATGCTTTGCGGCCGGCGATTATACCGCTGTGGAGCACTTTTAGGTTGTTCTCGAGCAGAATTATTTGTGCCGCATCTTTAGCTACGTCCACGGCGTTTGAAACCGATATGCCTACATCAGCCGCGTGAAGCGAGGGCGCGTCGTTGATGCCGTCGCCGATAAACCCCACCACGTGACCGCGGTTCTTGAGCGCGATTATGATGCGATTTTTCTGTGCCGGTGACACTCGCGCAAAAACAGTCGCTTGCACGGACACTTGATCCAGAGCAGCATCGCTCATCCGGTCCAGCTCTTCGCCCATCACGATATGGCCGCTATCAAGCCCGACCCGCGAGCATACGTGACGAGCAACGAGCTCGTTGTCTCCGGTCAGGATCTTGACCTCAACGCCGTCGCGCCGAAGCGACTCGATGATTTCAGCCGCGTCTTGCAACGGCGGATCGAAGAACGTGACATAACCGGCAAGCACGAGATCATGCTCGTCCGTCGCGCAGTAGCGACCCTGATGAGTCATCTTTCGATAAGCTACGGCAAGCACTCGAAAGCCGTCGGCGCTAAGCGTTTGATACGTTGCCTGACATCGGGCCTTCATCTGCGAATCGAGTGGAAAGCTCTGGCCGTCAAGCTCATACCGCGAACAAACGGCAAGCACACTTTCGGGCGCCCCTTTCGCGATCAGGAGGTATTCGCCGCCAGCCTGGACAACGATCGATAACCGCCGCCTTTCGAAATCAAAAGGTATCTCGTCGAGCTTTTCATAGCCCGCGATGTCGGGATGATCGTGCTCGAGTATCGCGAGGTCGAGCGGGCTCGCTGCTCCCTTTCGCAGAATCGCTTTGTTTATTGAGTTCTCGACGCCTGTTTCGAAAAAGCTGTTGAGATATGCAAGAAGAAACACTCGCTCGGCGCCATTGCCGAAGGGGTCGAGGTGCTGATCGAGAACTGTGTCGCCGCTGGTCAGCGTGCCGGTCTTGTCGCAGCACAGCACATCCATGCTGCCGAAGTTTTGAATGGCCTCGAGATGCTTGACGATCACTTTCTGCCGCGACATCTGAACGGCGCCTTGCCCAAGCGTGACCGTGGTTATCATCGGCAGAAACTCGGGCGTAAGGCCGACCGCGAGCGCTATCGCAAACAGAAGGGACTCAAACGGATCGTGACGAAGCGCGGCGCTCACTAGAAACACGAAGACGACAAGCAGGAACACAGTCTGCATAATCAGCAGACCAAACGCGCGAGTGCCCCGCTCAAATTCAGTCTCGGGCGGTCGCGCTGCGAGTCGCGCCGCGATGTCTCCGAACGAAGTAGCCCGGCCCGTTGCAACAACCTCGGCAGTGGCTGTCCCGCTCACAACCGAAGTGCCCAGAAACACCATGCCTCGATCTGCAACCCGATCTTCTTTCCCCTCGACTGAAAGCGCTTCCTTTTCAGTAGGCAGCGATTCTCCCGTGAGTGAAGCTTGATTGACGTGGAGATCTCGCGCTTGGAGCAGGCGGGCATCAGCCGACACCAGGTCGCCGGCAAGAAGACTGATCACGTCTCCCGGTACGACATCACGGCGATGTATTTCGATCCATTTGCCGTCGCGAAGCGCCGTCGCCGTCGGTGCAACCTGTTGACGAAGCCGTTCGGCTGCGCGTTCGGACCGATATGTTTGTAAGAAGTTCAATGCGACGCTGAACAAGACCATCAGGACAATGATCGTTGCGTTGAGCCTCTCACCCAGAAAAGCTGAGACGACGCTTGCGACCAGGAGGATGATGATCAGCGGGTTGGCAAACAATCGGAGAATCTGAATGACGTTCGCAGCGCGGCGGCGCGGCGTCAGTTCGTTCGGGCCGTGCTCGGTCAAACGTCTGTTGGCCTCTTCGCTGCTCAGTCCGTTGTGCGTGACTCGAGATTGGTTGGTGTCGTTCATAAAACGAAAGGCAGATCGATGGGTGCAACTCTGACGCCAGAGAGACTTCAAACGTGGCGGCAGTTATCAACTCTTTATCGAGAAGGTCGGTTGACTCGTGAGTGAATCTACACCGTGCGTTGCGAGAATTCTCGCAGCATCATAAGGCTCGAACGACCTGTAGCGCAGGAGAGGCGGGAACGATTGTTGCTCTTCTGCAGCGAGCGCCGGTTGACTGACGACAACTAATTCGTCAAAACATTCAGCGAGGCGCATGATGTTAGAACCGCAGGAGCCGAAGTCTATGACAGTTGAATGCACGCAGTCTGCAGCGCAGCCGAGTCATCGCGAGGCCAATGTCGTACTTCGCGATGGCTCTACAGTAAAAGTTCGGCCCTTAAGACCCGAAGATGAAGACCTACTGCTCGATTTCTTCAGGTCGCTCTCGGAAGAATCGCGATGGCTGCGTTTCTTCACGATCATAAAAGACAAACTGCTTGCGGCCGAAGCTCATCGCGAAGCGAGCGTCGATTATGTTCGCACCTTTGGCTTGATCGCATTGACCGGCGGCGAAGAGCGCGTCATTGGACACGCCCTTTACTCCGCCGTAGCGGATGATCGCGCTGACGCTGCATTCGCCGTTGCGGACGATTATCAGGGGCGAGGCCTCGGCACGATGCTCGTCGGTCAGTTGGCGCAGGTCGCCGCGGCGAACGGCATTCGGGTATTTGAAGCGGACGTGCTTGCCTCGAATCACAAAATGCTGGGCGTGTTTCGGCGATCGGGCTTCCCAATCAAAGTAACCGTTACCACTGGACAGCTGCACGTGACGTTTCCAACTTCGTTCACGGTCGAAGCAGTCGAGCAGTTTGAGCATCGCGAGCAGGTCTCCGCGATTAACTCGCTCGAGCTCTTTCTGAAACCGAAGGCGGTCGCAGTTATCGGCGCTTCTCGTCGAAGAGGAACAATTGGCGGCGAGATCTTTCACAATCTGCTCAACTATGAGTTTGAAGGTCCGGTCTATCCGGTGAATCCCGGCGCACCAGTGGTACAAAGTGTTCCCGCCTACTCTTCAGTTGAAGCCATCCCCGGTCCAGTAGATCTTGCGATCATCGCCGTGCCGGGCGCGCGTGTTCTCGAAGTTGCGGAGCAGTGCGGACGCAAAGGTGTTCGCGCGCTTGTAGTGATATCAGCTGGATTCGCGGAGACGGGCGATGAAGGCCGCGCTCGCCAGAATGAACTACTGCGAATTTGCAGGATGACCGGGATGAGATTGATCGGACCAAACTGCATGGGCATCGTCAACACTGACGGCGGGGTGAGGCTCAACGCAACGTTTGCTCCGCACGTGCCGCTCGCAGGTCGAGTCGGCTTCTTCTCGCAGAGCGGCGCGCTCGGACTTGCAATCATTGAATACGCGAACTCGCTCGGACTGGGCATCTCTTCGTTCATCTCGATCGGTAACAAAGCTGACATTTCCGGAAATGACTTGTTGAACTACTGGGAGTCGGACGAAGGCACGGACGTCATTCTGTTGTACCTCGAGTCTTTCGGAAATCCGAAAAAGTTTTCTCGACTTGCGAGACGAGTGGGACGAAACAAACCAATCGTCGTAGTCAAAAGCGGGCGATCGACAGCGGGCGCTCGCGCAGCTTCGTCGCACACCGGAGCGTTGCTGGCCGCTTCTGATGTGACTGTCGACGCTTTATTTCGTCAGGCCGGCGTAATAAGAACCGATACGCTCGAAGAGTTGTTCGATGTTGCTTCCCTGCTCGCGAATCAGCCGATTCCGACCGGCCGTCGAATCGGAATAGTCACTAACGCGGGCGGGCCCGCAATTCTATGCGCCGATGCCTGCGAAGCCGAAGGACTAATCGTTCCGTCGCTCGATCAGGAAACCAAAGCCAGGTTGCGCGCGTTCCTTCCGGCCGAAGGCAGCGTGACGAATCCGGTTGATATGATTGCATCGGCATCGGCGGAGGATTACGGGAGGGCGATCCGAATCGTCGCGGCCGACCCTAATGTTGATGCGCTGGTGGTGATCTTCACGCCGCCGCTGGTGACTCGAGCAGAAGACGTAGCTCGCACGATTGTCGATGCGGCGCGCGACTTCAAATCAAGCAAGCCGATCGTGACAGTATTCTTGTCGGCTCGCGGAGTACCGGACGAATTGAAGTCGACAGAACTTCGCATTCCGTCGTTCGCGTTCCCGGAAGCCGCAGCCACTGCGCTGGCTCGCGTTGCGCGCTACGGCGAGTGGCGCGCGCGTCCACAATTGCAGCCGCCACACTTTGATGACTTACGCCGCGACGAAGCAGCAGCCATCGTCGCGACGGCGCTCGCACGCGGCGAAGGGTGGTTGACCGCGGAAGAGACTGCGAATCTGCTTTCGTGTTACGGACTCCCGCTGGTGGAACAGCGCTTCGTCTCGAGCGCGAAAAAAGCAGGCGCCGCCGCCGAAGAATTCGGAGGCGGGGTCGCGCTAAAAGCGATCGCACCCGGCTTGCTTCACAAAACCGAAGCAGGAGCCGTGCGGCTTAACCTTATAGGTGGTGAAGAGGTGAGCTCGGCTGCCGAAGAAATGGCTGCGAAGATCGCAGCTAGCGGGCAAACGGTGAGTTCGTTTGTGGTTCAAAGAATGAACCCCGGTGGAGTTGAAATGCTGGTTGGCATCGCGCACGATCCGCAATTTGGACCCGTTGTCGCGTGCGGCGCGGGAGGAGTGTTCGTCGAGTTGATGCGAGATGTTTCGGTGCGACTCACGCCGCTCACTAGCGACGACGCTTCGGAGATGATTCGCAACCTGAAGACCTACCCGTTGCTCACAGGTTTTCGAGGCAGTCCGGTTTGCGACACAGCCGCGCTTGAAGATTGTCTGCTGCGAGTGAGTACGATGGCTGAAGACCTTCCACAGATCGCTGAACTCGACTGCAATCCGGTTGTCGTACGAGAGCAGGGCGCGGTCATTCTGGATGCCCGCGTGCGAGTCTCGGCTCCCGAGCCTCCGTCGCTACTGGGCGCGCGAAGATAACATCGAGACGAGAAGCTGTTGATTTGCAGAGCAGTCAGTCCGGCTCAGCGGAAAGAAATGGATTCAGCGCCATCACGCCGTCGTAGTCCTGCCGGTGGTTCAAGTCTTCGGTGTAGATCAAGCGGCAGCCTAACACGCTGGCAGCCGCTATGAATAGTGCTAGAAACTGCCGCCGCCATCGCGTTCTTTTGGATTGCAACAGTAGCGCCTACGACTCTTGCTCTGATCGCGGCATCCCAATAACTAATTTGAAATCGCTGCTGTAGCTCCAGTGTTCGCAAAACTGTCGAAGGGGTAAGCGATGCAGTCGGAAACTTAAGCCATGTTTTCACATACTCTGCCGCTTGATCGATTGGAAGGCGAAAAGGACGTTTCGGAGAGGTAGCCGTGTAGAACAATTCGCCCGCAACCTCTACCGACCATGCCCAGCGCTCATTTAGCAAGAGTTGGCGAGCTCGCTCGGTCCTCGCTTGCTCTTCAAGCTGATCGCTAATGAATAGAGGAAGACATTGGTGTCAACGAACACTTCCGCGTTCATGCATCTCTTCCCGTGAGGGTCTTCGTCCTACGCCGAATCCCCTGGTACTGTTGAACAGTTCTTTCATATGGGTTCGAGCGGCAGCGATGCGTTCCTCATCGCCGTTCAGAGTGTTCAGGTACGCCGTAATCCGCTCATTGAGAGCCGCTTCCAAGTCATCGACACTCTCTTTTGCACGACGATAAAGTTCGTCATCTACGTTGATAATGATTTCCTTCACGCGTTTACCCTAGCCCTGTAGCTTAATCCAGTCAAGATTGGCGACCTAGTCCGCATGCCGGATACGATCATTCTAGATGCCCGGGTGCGAGTCTCGGCTCCCGAACCTCCATCGCTCTTGGGCGCGCGAAGGTGAAACGCGGAGACCAGTCACGAATCTAATTCACCTCGAGCCTATGACTTCCGCGAGCACGTTGAGCAATCGTTCAGCAGTGTAGGGCTTAGGCAGGAAAGACTTTACGCCTTCGATTCTGCCGTTTTCGGCGAGGCCGCTGCTGGCAATGATCCTTACATTCGGATTCAGCTTTTGCAAAGCGCGAATCGTTACCGGGCCATCCATGTAAGGCATCATTATGTCGGTCAACACAACCCGGATCTCGTCTTTGTGCTGCGCGTACAAAGCGACCGCTTCGGTCCCGTCAGCCGCGGTCAGAGCGCGATAACCATAAGCCTCGAGCGTCCCCCTGGTTATTTCGCGAATCGCGAGTTCGTCATCAACCACCAGGATCAACTCCCCGCGGCCGTAGATTAGCGACCCCGCAGCATCGCCGCTTGCGGCAAACTGAGTTTCTGCGGCGGGCAAATAAATCTTGAATTGCGTCCCTCTTCCCGGCTCGCTGTAAACGTTTATGAAGCCGCCGTGACTCTTGACAATTCCAAGCGCGGTTGAAAGACCGAGGCCGGTTCCTTTTCCAGGCTCTTTGGTTGTAAAGAAGGGCTCGAATATTCTGTTGATGACGTTGGGCGAAATCCCTACGCCCGAATCCGCAATGGTAATCCGCACGAAGCGGCCGGGCTTTGCTTCAAGATTCATGCGCGCGTAGTTGTCGTCGACGTGAACGTTGTCGGCCTTGATAGTGAGCTTGCCGCCGCCGGGCATCGCATCGCGGGCGTTCACGAAAAAGTTCATAAGCACTTGATGAAGCTGAGTCGCGTCGCCGGCTACCACAGCAAGGTCCTCGCTGGCTTCAAAGTCGACCTCGATCGATTTCGGAAGCGTGTCTCTCAATATTTTGACGATCTCTTTTATGAGATGACGCGGCTGAAGCATTATGCGCTCACCCTCGACGCCTCTAGCAAACGAGAGCACTTGTTTGACCAGCCCCGCGCCACGTTCGGCGCTGGCTTGCAACATCGCGAGCAACCGCTGCCCATCTTCGTCTGTGATCCTCGATTGCAGAAGCTGTATCGACATAATGATCGGCGAAAGCAGGTTATTGAAGTCGTGCGCTATGCCGCTCGCGAGAGTGCCAATGCTTTCCATGCGCTGCGCGCGCAGGAACTGAGCCTCGATTTTTCTTTTGTCGGTAACATCGGTATTGATCACCAGCACGGACTTGGGCTCATCTCGATCATCGCGCACAAGTGTCCATCGGCTTTCGACTACAATGCCTTTGCCGTCTCTGGTGACCTGTCGCAGCTCGCCCTCCCATTCTCCTTTGCCGATCGTCGCTCGTTTCGCCTCCTGGAACTGATTCAGATTGTCTCTATAAATGACGTCCTTCATATCGCGGCCGATCACTTCGGCCGTAGTCCAACCGTAAATTCGTTCGGCGCCCTTGTTCCAAAACAGAAACTTATCATCGAGGCCTCTCACCAAAATTGCATCCTGAGCGTTGTCCAGAAGCGTAGCCTGTTCTCGAAGCTGCTCTTCAGCGCGCTTGCGCTCGGTGATGTCGTTGCGAATCGCGACATACTGATAAGGCTTGCCTCTGTCGTTCAAGAACGGAACGATGGTCGTGTCGACCCAGTAAATGCTTCCGTCTTTTGCGCGATTCTTAAGCTCGCCCTTCCAGACTCGGCCGCTTGCGATTGTGGTCCAAAGATCTCGTATGAATTCCTTGGGATGGTAACCGGAGTTGATGATTCGATGATCCTGGCCGAGAAGCTCCTCGCGTGAGTACTTTGAGATCTCACAGAACTTGTCGTTCACATATTTTATCGTTCCGGTTTGATCGGTTATCGCGACGATCGACGACTCATCCAGAGCGAATTTGATATCGGCAAGTTCCTTGATCGATCGCCGAAGCTGTTCTTCGGTGCGAGACTGTTCTGTGATTTCCGTAGCGGCCATTCTGAATCCATTTGCGAGATGCTTTTCGATTCCCCTTGGGGCTATGGGTACATCGTACAGAACAGAGGACAGCAGATGCAAGAAGTTCACCGGCGGTCCTCAGGACTGGACGGGATTGGAGAATTTGTGATTTAGTACGCTCACGCGCTCTCAGGTCTTCACCGAGGGATTACGCGCCCGACAACCGCACCTGAAGAGGCCGTCTAATGACTCATATAGAATTGAGGTTCCCAGTTATCGGAACTGCGCTGCCATCCGATCATGGCTATGCGATGTACTCTGCGATATCGAGACTCGTTCCTGAAGCTCATAAAGCGGATTGGCTTGCAGTCGAGACAGTACCCGGCACCGCGCGAGGCGACGGCGGGATTCACATCAATGAACGAGCGAGACTAAGAATGCGCATGCCTCAGGATCAATTGGCATTAATGCTGAAGCTCGCTGGTAAACGTCTTGAGATTGACGGCTACGCGGTGAGGCTCGGCGTGCCTCAGACGTTTCTGCTCCAACCGTCATCGGCATTGTACGCACGGTGCGTAACGATCAAGAAGTTCATGGAGCCCGATCCTTTTCTTGAAGCAGTCCGCCGTAAGCTAGACGAGATCGAAGTGAAAGCCCAACCCGAGATCGGACCGCGGCGAGCGTTCAGAGTTGGCAATCACACGATTGTTGGCTTTGGGCTGACGCTTCGTGAGTTGAGCGAACAAGCTTCGCTGTTAATTCAAGAGCACGGCATCGGCGGCCGAAGGCATATGGGCTGCGGGTTCTTTGTGCCGATTGGATCAAGACAGAGCGAAACCGGAAGATGACTAAGACGAACCGTTTACTTGCCAAGTCATATGATCGCGACAGACACGGAAGCTCGCCACCGGATTATGCACTGCTCGTTCAGCACAGTCGTGACGTAGCTGAAGCATGCAAGGCTCTGGCGTCGTCGTCTGGCCAGATCGCTCTCTTATGTTCGAACATCAGTCCAGGCGCTTACCCACGCTTCTACCGTGCGCTAGTTGGTAATGGCTGGATTCAGGATATTGGTAAAGCTAACAATCACTTTCAAGCGATGCTCTCAGGGCAACCTCAAATCACTCAGCTATTGCGTCACGAAACTATCTCGGGTTTGTTGATGTTTTCGGAGCGTTTCCGCGAATGGCTTGAGCCATTGGCAGACACGCTGCTTCTTTCCCTGTGGGGAGCAATTGGGCACCATCGCAAGTTTGATGAGCGGACAGTGCCCCAGCAAGTAGGAAGTATGATGCTTCACACCGCACACGACGACTTTGCGACAATCCTGAATGAGATGCGAAGCGACCTTTCGCTTGGCGAATCACCACGGTTTGAACGTGATTGGATCATCGGCAGATCGCGTAGAGAATCGTGTGATATTCCTGCCCTCGAGACGATCCGCGACTTGCAAGATGAGTTCGAGAATTACGAGCCGCATTTTGCCGACGAAGACGAACGGCGAATGCTGGCGTTGGTTAAGGGTTTCGGAATTTGCGCAGACGTAGCAGCAAGCGCGGTTGCGGCACGCGGACAATGGTCAGCCAACTACTCGCTGACCAGGTTTATCGAAGAAAGTCTGGGAATAGGGCTGAAGACTGACGACTTGTCGAAGCTTATTAGCAGTTGGGCATGGGCGACGGCATCACAAAGGCGCAACGACGATGAAGAGAATCTTCTCCCGCCCGGGTTTGTTTGCCGGAATTTTCAAAACGAAGTTGCCGCCTCTGAATCGTATTTAACACTGGCACAGGCTGGCTGCGGTTCGGGGAAAAGTTTGGCGGCTTATTTGTGGGCGCGCGGTTGGTGTGCGTGTTTTGAAACGGAGCGCCGGACGAATTTCCGCCTGTTTTTCTGTCTGCCTACGACTGGCACGACGACGGAGCATTTCAAAGACTATGCGCTCGAATCCGGTATTGATGTCGAATTGATTAGTCTGACCCATTCGCGTTCGAGCATTGATTTGAAGTCAATGGCCGAAACCGCTCCGCAGGAAGAAGCCAGCGACAAAGAGTCTGATACAGGCAAGCAAGCTCAGGCGGCATTGAACGCTGAGCGCGACAAAATCGAATCGCTCGCATTGTGGAGCACCCCTCTTGTCGTCACCACTTCAGACACGATTCTTGGATTGATGTCGAATGCACGTCGAGCCGTTTACAGCCTGCCCGCGATCGTGAACAGCGCGATTGTCTTCGACGAAATTCATGCCTTCGACGATCAAATGTTTGGGCATCTCTTGGTCTTCCTGAAGAACTTTCCTCGCCTGCCGGTGTTGCTAATGACTGCCTCGTTGCCGGAAGAGCGCAAGCGCGCGATTGAGCGAGTTCGCCCGGACTTAAATCCGATTCCTGGCCCGCCGGAGTTTGAATTGCTCGAACGTTACTTGATTGACGACTCGCGTAATGACGAAGGAATTTGGCAAGCCATCCAAGAACGACTAAGGGCACACGAGAAGGTGTTGTGGGTGAGGAATCGAGTTGCCTGGGCAAACAACAGCTATGCCGACTCTCTGACCGAGTTTCGCTCTCGCTTCCCCAATTGCTCGATCAATGTCTACCATTCGCGCTTCCGTTACAAAGACCGCAGCGGCAGACACCGCCGCGTGATTGACGATTTCAAGACTGACGGCAAAGCAGCAATCCTCGTTGCGACTCAGGTAGCGGAGATGTCGCTCGATCTGTCCGCTGACTTGCTGATCACAGACATCGCGCCCGTTCCGTCGCTGATTCAGCGAATGGGGCGGCTCAATCGCCGTTCAACTCCAGATAAACGGCAGCCCCCAAAACCAGCATTGATCCGCTCGCTGCCGGAGCGCGAACCAAATGTCTGCTTGCCTTATGAAAAGGAAGAGCTTGAGATTTCGGCACGGTGGATCACCGCGCTCAAATCATTTTCAAAGCCCCTCAATCAACGCGACCTAGCGGAAGAGTTCGCGAGACTCAACAACGCGGCTGAGTATGACATTGCCAAAGCCGAAGAGCGCGCTGTCTTTTTTTCCGGCTTGTGGCGCACGCGATCAGGAATGACACGCGCTGAAGGCTATACGATGAGCGTCATCCTCGAAGGCGATCTCAAGAAGTGCAATGACTTCAAGTACGGCGAGCCTTCGCCCGATTGGGTGCGCCAGCACGAAGTTTCAATCCCAATCAAAGAGGCTGCCTTGCGTTGGGAGAGAGTCGGGCACTTGCGTGTCGCGCCAAGCGATCAAGTCCATTACGACTTTGACGAGACGACTAAGGAAGGAACAGGAGCAGCATGGCTAAAGAATTGATCTATCGCTTGAGCAATCCCGGATACACGATCTATCACCGGGCCGCGCTCGGCGGGCTTGCCGCTACAGTGCGAGCCTGGGGAGCAAGCAAGCCCCAAGGCATCGAAGCTGAACTGCAGAACGATTACGTGCGGCTGGCGTGGAACGATGGGTTGCCCGATCAGGAAGCATTGCGGCGCATTCTGGCGGCGTCCTTCAAACTCACCGAAGACAAGATGATTGAATTGCCGGGGCAAGGCATAAGAGGCGACCAAGCCGATCTGCGGCTGGCAATCCACAACGGAATCTGCGGCACTTTTCTTCAGCACCCCAAGATGCGTCCGGGCGAAAAAGAACCACGCCGCATCGAGTTGAAATCAGCCGACGATGAAACTGGAGAGATGTTTACATATAAGGCGGTTAACAGCTTCGCTCACCAAAAGGCCCAGGGCACGGGACTGCTGGAAGAAAAGCTCAAAGGCAACTGGCCTGCCTTCGCTTCGATCCCGCAGTCCGTCGTTCCGGGAGCCATGAGCGGCGCGCTTGAACTTGAAGCTTCGCCGGAAGAAGCGCTGCTGCTGCTTTTCCTGATGACCGGCTGCTCGATCTTTCTATTGCGTCCCCGAACCTATCAAGAGAAAGCACAGTACTGCGTGATTGTGCCTGATGTCATCAACCTAAACGCGTATGCCAGTGCCATTCAACGCATCGCGGCCGCCGGAACGACGATCAAACGATTCAGCAATACCTATCTTGGTCGCGTAGTCGGCGGTGCAGAAGAAGCGGCGTTGCGATTTCTGATTGACCTGCAAGCCGATGACATCGCCAGCGAACGCAGCGTGGTGGGTTGTTTGGCTATCGCAATGGGTAAGGTTTCCTGGGATGCCAATCAGATCAATCGCAGTTTCATCTTCAAACTCAAAGGCGATTACCCGGAGATGGCGGTGTTCTATGCCGCCAATCAACATCTCGGCAAAACGAAGATCATCAAGTCGAAGAAAGGCGACGGCTACGCGATTCCTAGCAGCCCGATGCCTGAGTTGGTGGCAGCCAATCTCGCGGCTGAGCGCCACTGGTGCGCCAACTTCAAGTCGCTTGTCAGCGACAAGAAAGATTTTCAGCGCATGCATTACTCACTAGGAGGACTTAAAGAGATGAAAGAAGCGATCAAGGATACGGACGATCAGGCGATAATCCGTGCCTTTCAAGAAGCGTGGAAAAGAACGATGGCGGCGTTGGGCGAACGCGCCCGTCGTGATGGCTTAGATTTCAGCAGGCTGCTTGAAGTAGAGCGAGAACGAATGCGCAACTCCATCCTGCGAGCGAAGACCGCTGAAGCTTTGGCGTCGTGGTTTCTGCGGTTCTGCGCCGATGCGACCAAAGGCGCGGCCCTCGCAGCAATCCGCGAAGATGCCGGGCGCATTCAGAAGTTCATCTTCAATCAACGCAACTTCGGCCGTTTCCAGAATCTTTGTCTGTTCGCGCTAGTCAGCTATGCGAGCGACGAATCAAACTCAGCGAGTGGAGGTAATAGATAGTCATGGCTACCAACTACATCTATGGAACAGTTCTCACCAGCGAAGCAGTCGCCGCCAACAACCGCGGCGACAACATTGGCAACACGACAACTTTGCAGAAGGTTTTTCATCAGGACGATCTGCACACCAGCGTTTCGGCGGAGGCGATTCGCTTTGCCATTCGCTACCGCTTCCAACTTGAAGGCTTGAGCGTCAACCGCTCTTACGATCATGACGCGGGGAAGCTGAACTTTGAAGACGAGAAGCGCACCATATGGAATCCCAGCGGCGAAGTCTTCATTGATGACGACCTCATGGGATTTATGGATGCCGCCGCCGCCCAGCAGGAGCAGGAAGAAGACGGAGTCGAGGGAGAAGAAGCTAAGCCAAAAAAGAGAACCAAAGCCAAGGGCAAAACGACCAAACGACAAAGCCCGCTGGCAATCGGTCGCGCCGTTTCGCTACGTCCGTATCGCGGAGAACTCTCTTTCAACGCAGTCAGCGGCGAAAAAGAGAAAGGTAAGCTGTCGCTTTACAACGCCGAGATGCACACCACCGAGTATCAATATAGCTTCGGCCTCAACCTGAACGATGTCGTCCATAAGGGGAACATCGGCCATCTGATTGCCGCTATCGTTGATCCGCCTCCAGTGGCCGGTAATCACGCGCGATTTGCCTACGACTTCTCTCCGTCTTCGGTCGTGCTGCGAGTTACCAACGCCCATTCATCAAAGATTCAAAACTGCTTTGAGCACGATGAAGAGAGCCGCTCTTACACGGTCGAGCGATTGATTCACCGCGTCGAAAGCGGAGACGTTCCGGCAAGTGAATTGATCATCGGCGGCGAACTGGCGACAACGGCAGAAGGGAAGAAGCTCGAATCGCTTGGAGTGACAGTTTTTTCCGGCGTGAAAGCGGCGGCGAACGAAGCTCGCAAACGAATTGCTGTATTCGGGAATGACTTTGCAGTCGTGAAGGCAATGGAGGCGTGAAGCGATGATCACCCTGCGAGTTGAAGTTCCCTACGCCAGCTTTCGCAAATCTTACGCTCGTTCGTTCGCAGAAACGTATCCGCTGCCGCCGCCAGCGACGGTATATGGGATGTTGCTCTCCCTGGTGGGCGAACGATTCAGAAGCAGGCATGAAGGCGTAAGGATGGCATTCGCCTACAAGAGCGTTCCTGCGATTGCCACAACACTCCGGAAGCTGAGTCGATACAAGTATGGGGTCCCGAGTAAACAATCGACGCTCGGCAATGCGCCGGATTTTGTCGAGACACTATGCGATATCGAATTCCTCTGCTGGGTAGATTCGTCGCTGGAAACAGATGATGAGCCAAGTCTCGAAATACGCATCATCGAAGCCATCGAATCGCCGGGCAAAATAGACCGATACGGTGTCCTGTGTCTTGGCCTGAGCGACGACGCCGTCAACGATCTCAGTCTTTGGCGACACATTGAAGATGAATGGCACCGCTTGATTCCAAGTGATAGTGGATCAATGGAGCTCCCAGTTTGGGTTGATCACGTTGGATCCGCCAAGACGCGGTGGAACCGGTACTACCTTGAACCCCTAGCGAAAACTCTGTCAGGTAGTCCCGGCGACGAAGATTGGCAATGGACCCAAATCATCGCACCTATTGATAAGGAATGATCGACTGATTCGGCATTTTGAAATAAAGACTACTTAACAGGAGGCCACATGAATCTTCTTGGCGTCCATTCGCTCCACGCGCTCGCATACTGCGAACGCCTGTTCTATCTCGAAAACGTCGAGCTTATCCGGCTCGCGGACGCGCGAGTCTATGCCGGACGAACCCTTCACGTCGAGCTTGCTCGCGATGAAGAAGGCGAATGGCATACGCTCGATCTTGAATCCGAGGGACTCGGACTAAGAGGCCGGATAGATTGCTTGAGGCGACGGGATGGTTCCTTCATTCCTTATGAGCACAAGCGTGGCCGTGCGGCTCGAACGCGTGACGACGAAAACAATTCGTCTTCGCGTTCCAGCTCAAAATCGAAGCCAGGCGCGGCCAGCGCGTGGCCGAGCGACAGACTTCAGGTTGCCGCCTATGCGATGCTCATCGAAGAGCACACCGGCCAGCACATCCCCGAAGCCCGAGTGCGTTACCATCAGGACAACGTCACCGTTCGAATACCAATAGACGCGGTGGCCCGAGAAGCTGTGCTTAACGCCATCACGCGCGCTCGCGAGTTGAGCGATATGGTCGAGCGCCCGCCCGTCACTACCAACGAGAACCTCTGCGTGAAGTGTTCGCTCGCGCCGGCGTGTTTGCCCGAGGAAGCGCGCCGTGCCGCAACATTTGCTAACGCGGCTTTGCAAGCTAGCACCAACGACTCCGCGCATGTTTCATCGTCCGAGTCGAACGAAGATTCATCCAGCGACGAGTTGCTTGACTCACAGATTGAAGACGACGATATAAGTCCGGCCGTTCCTCCCCAAGCTATTTCAGAGTCCGACGCGCTAGTGCCGCTAAGCACCGATCGGCCCTCGCAGCAGCCGCTGTTGAGGCTCTTTCCAGAAGATGACCGGCGGCAAGCGCTTCACGTGGTCACGCCTGGTGCAAAAGTCGGGCGCTCCGGCGATCAACTCGAAATCACCGCGAAGGATCAGCCGAAGCAGCGCTATCCGATTCGCGAAGTCGGGCAGGTCGTGGTGCACGGCTTTGCTCAGATAACTACTCAAGCTTTAAGGCTCTGCGCGGATAAAGACGTCTCGGTTCACTGGGTGACTCAGGGCGGCAGCTACGTCGGGGCTTTCTCTTCGGGCGCGGGCGGAGTGCAAAAGCGTATTCGCCAATACGAAGCATTGTGCGACAAAGCGACTTGCCTGCGACTGACGAGGCGGCTCGCTGAAGCAAAGATTCTCTCGCAGCTCCGCTTTCTGTTGCGCGCAAGCCGCGATCGAGACCGCGTCGCTACCGGCGTCGGGGCCTCTATCGATGGAATACGAAGGCTGATGCCTGCACTGAAGCGAGCCGCCGGCGCGGACGAGATTCGAGGAGTCGAAGGCCGCGCGGGCGTCCATTACTTCGCAGCATTGCCGGGGCTGATCGATGATTCGATCGATGAGCGAATGAGTCCCGAGGGCCGAAGTCGCCGCCCGCCTCGCGACCGATTCAACGCATTGATCGGTTTCGGATATGGGCTGCTGTTAAAAGATGTAATGTCCGCGATACTCGTGGTTGGCCTCGATCCTTCGTTCGGGTTCTATCATCGGCCGAGAAGCCAGGCGCATCCGCTGGCCTTGGACTTGATGGAGTTGTTTCGAGTACCGCTTGTGGACCTGCCCGTCGTTGCGTCTATAAACAGGAGGCAGTGGTCGGCTGATGATGACTTCAGCATTGCGGGCGCGCAAGTGTGGCTTTCCGATGACGGGAGGAAGAAATTTATCGAGGTCTATGAACGCCGCAAGACGGACGTGTGGAAGCATCCGGCGCTCGGCTACTCGCTGAGCTATTCAAGGCTCGTCGAATTAGAAGCGCGCTTGTTGGAGAAAGAATGGACGGGCGAGCCGGGGCTTTTCGCTCGGATGCGGATGAGGTGAAGGCGTGGGGCAGACGACTCTCTGGTATTTGATTTGTTACGACATAAGAGATCAGAAGCGCTGGCGAAAGGCTTACAAGATTTTGCGCGGGTACGGCTCGGCGCTTCAGTATTCGATCTTCAGATGTCAACTCGGCACGGTCGAGCTCGAACGATTGCGATGGGAACTAGAGAGTGTGCTAGAGGCGGAGGACGCGTTGATGTTCATAGGCTTGTGTTCTGGGTGCGTTGAACGGATAACCGCGCGCAACCGAGAAGGAATATGGGAAGAGAAGCCTACGTTTCGCATCGCGTGAAACCTGAATCACGCATGTGGCGATGTTTGCATTTGTAACGCCTGGATTGTCAGTCAAGCTCCTGAGTCGATGCGACTTGACTCTTAACGCAAGCTTGCGAAGAGCTTGCGACCTGACGAGAAGCGAGAGGAATCAACAGCTTATGAGCAATTGGTCGTTCGACCCAAAGAGAGAACCGATAACGTGAAAAACACTATCGATAAGAACGTGTTTCGTGCCTTCTCAACCCAGTACAAGCAAAGTCTTTGGAATGGGCGCTGTGAAAGTACCAATGATGCCGCGAGGCGTTGAGCACATAAATCTCCTTAGGGTCAGTTCGTGGCTTGCTCCCGTGTGAAAGTACCAATGATGCCGCGAGGCGTTGAGCACACTCGATAGCGGTGGACTTCTCGAACGCGAAACCCGCGGTGAAAGTACCAATGATGCCGCGAGGCGTTGAGCACAACTCAGACTCACGCGGCCCGTTGTTGTAGTCGTCGGTGAAAGTACCAATGATGCCGCGAGGCGTTGAGCACCTTTGGATTTTCACAACATATTCTGGGCCGCGCTTTGTGAAAGTACCAATGATGCCGCGAGGCGTTGAGCACCTTGCTGCAACTTCGGAGTGGGAGAGTACTGATTCGTGAAAGTACCAATGATGCCGCGAGGCGTTGAGCACCGGTTATTCTGGTGATTTATTACCTCAGAACTGCTGTGAAAGTACCAATGATGCCGCGAGGCGTTGAGCACATACCCTGACGGTCGTTCCACTTGCCGGACGCTCAGTGAAAGTACCAATGATGCCGCGAGGCGTTGAGCACCGCCGTTCTTTGCGGAGGGCCGGAATGGTGCGCCGGTGAAAGTACCAATGATGCCGCGAGGCGTTGAGCACCCGCTCGCCGTGCTCATCCTTCTCGCCACGAGCGGGTGAAAGTACCAATGATGCCGCGAGGCGTTGAGCACCGCGAGGTCCGCCCATTGAATCGCTGTGCCCTTGGTGAAAGTACCAATGATGCCGCGAGGCGTTGAGCACCCAATCCCCCGCGTCCTCAGTCTTGGCGTTGGCACGTGAAAGTACCAATGATGCCGCGAGGCGTTGAGCACAACGATGATCTTCAAACAATCGACGTGAACCAGCTAGTGAAAGTACCAATGATGCCGCGAGGCGTTGAGCACACTACCATCGAATACGATCGCACGGTTGCCAAGCGCGTGAAAGTACCAATGATGCCGCGAGGCGTTGAGCACCTCAGCAAGAACTCTTCCTCGGTAGCCTCGCTTCAAGTGAAAGTACCAATGATGCCGCGAGGCGTTGAGCACTATTTACTTGATCAAAGCCATAGTTGAATGATCCGCGTGAAAGTACCAATGATGCCGCGAGGCGTTGAGCACAAGATCATTAGGCAGCTCTACGACCTGGGTTGGCACGTGAAAGTACCAATGATGCCGCGAGGCGTTGAGCACAACCCCGTAACAATTACCGCCGGTTTTATTGTACGTGTGAAAGTACCAATGATGCCGCGAGGCGTTGAGCACAGACAAAGCAAGTGACAATTTATCTTGACGCATCGGTGAAAGTACCAATGATGCCGCGAGGCGTTGAGCACAAGTAGTTGGACCGTTCAGCTTAAAAATTTTAAGCGAGTGAAAGTACCAATGATGCCGCGAGGCGTTGAGCACAAGGATTTTGAAAAGCCGCGAGACTAAAAGCGCTAGTGAAAGTACCAATGATGCCGCGAGGCGTTGAGCACGAAAAAATTACGGCGAGATTGTCGCCGTTGATTCTTTGTGAAAGTACCAATGATGCCGCGAGGCGTTGAGCACACCATTCGGAGTGTGACCATTCGCACGGCCACTACGTGAAAGTACCAATGATGCCGCGAGGCGTTGAGCACAAGCGTGGCTATTAGCTATTGTGCTAAACGCGAGAGTGAAAGTACCAATGATGCCGCGAGGCGTTGAGCACCGGATTGTCTCCGTGCGCGCGCTGCGCTCGCGGGCGTGAAAGTACCAATGATGCCGCGAGGCGTTGAGCACGAGTTCTGAGTTGACTCGGCCCGTCGTTGAGCGGTAGGTGAAAGTACCAATGATGCCGCGAGGCGTTGAGCACTGAACACGGGTGAACTCAATGAGCGAGTGTCCGGCGTGAAAGTACCAATGATGCCGCGAGGCGTTGAGCACCGTATCCTCTTGCTGTTTGGATCGAGCCGATATCGGTGAAAGTACCAATGATGCCGCGAGGCGTTGAGCACAAGAATTCTTTCGACGGCTAGGATTGAAGTGGCCAGTGAAAGTACCAATGATGCCGCGAGGCGTTGAGCACTGAACTCGCTGTTTGGGTCCATTGGCTCTCCTGATGTGAAAGTACCAATGATGCCGCGAGGCGTTGAGCACAAAAGGACTGAGAGGGCGAGGGCGAGAATTAAGATTGTGAAAGTACCAATGATGCCGCGAGGCGTTGAGCACTAAATCGCCGCTTCTAGCTTGGTCGGCTGCTTATTGTGAAAGTACCAATGATGCCGCGAGGCGTTGAGCACAAGATGAAGCGCAACAGTTCAACGCAATGGGTTCTGTGAAAGTACCAATGATGCCGCGAGGCGTTGAGCACATCGCGCGGCCCGTTGGTATCGACATTGCCGATGCGTGAAAGTACCAATGATGCCGCGAGGCGTTGAGCACAGTAAGACGTTGCAGTATACAACTGCGAGAGAAGAGTGAAAGTACCAATGACGCCGCGAGGCGTTGAGCACATCACCAGGTCCCAGGGCAGATCGAGCCGGCCCAGGGTGAAAGTACCAATGATGCCGCGAGGCGTTGAGCACGATTCCGATCAGGGCAGGGAAGCCGGCGATCGATGGTGAAAGTACCAATGATGCCGCGAGGCGTTGAGCACAGAGCCTGAGCCGTCAGAGTCCCGATCGGTACAGACTGTGAAAGTACCAATGATGCCGCGAGGCGTTGAGCACTTCGATCTATGAAGGCCCAAACGGGGAGTTTGTCTGTGAAAGTACCAATGATGCCGCGAGGCGTTGAGCACAGGCCATACGCCTTGACGAAGGCATGTATCTGCCTGTGAAAGTACCAATGATGCCGCGAGGCGTTGAGCACACGTTCTCGGGCGGCTCTACGAAGCGGCGCTTCCTGTGAAAGTACCAATGATGCCGCGAGGCGTTGAGCACTAGTTGCGGGTGGCTGTTACCGCGTAAATCCAGCCTGTGAAAGTACCAATGATGCCGCGAGGCGTTGAGCACTTGCAGCCCTAAAAGTCAACGCCAGTGATCAAGTCGTGAAAGTACCAATGATGCCGCGAGGCGTTGAGCACTGAAGCTTGAAGCGGCCCGGCTTCCCGCTGCGGCTGTGAAAGTACCAATGATGCCGCGAGGCGTTGAGCACTCACAGAAGAAATCGGGCTATGTTACGATCAGACTGTGAAAGTACCAATGATGCCGCGAGGCGTTGAGCACACAATGCCGGCGTTCTCGGAGAGGCCGCAGGGATCGTGAAAGTACCAATGATGCCGCGAGGCGTTGAGCACAGAAACACTCCGGTCCTAGAACCCTTCGAACGCGCTGTGAAAGTACCAATGATGCCGCGAGGCGTTGAGCACGAAGAAGTAGAGAGCGCCTTTCGAGTGTGGGTTCGAGTGAAAGTACCAATGATGCCGCGAGGCGTTGAGCACGCAATCGTGCGTAAGGCGCGAAAGGCGGAAGCTGAGTGAAAGTACCAATGATGCCGCGAGGCGTTGAGCACTAGAAAGATTTTTTCTGCGCGGCCTCCGGTTGCAGTGAAAGTACCAATGATGCCGCGAGGCGTTGAGCACGAAACGTAATCCTGAACATCCTGTCAATCCTGTCGAGTGTGAAAGTACCAATGATGCCGCGAGGCGTTGAGCACCGCAACCTGGTCCCGGCGGCAAAGTGAACAGAGGGTGAAAGTACCAATGATGCCGCGAGGCGTTGAGGCACCATGCGCGGCGCAAGCACCGCGCATGGTGCTCAACGCCTCGCACGCTGTCTAGGGTCTCGTTTTCCGGTTCGGGTTCGAAACGCTCAAGCTCTTCGTCGCGCGATCTTAGTACTGATGCTGGCTGCACCAACCTCGCTTACGTCATGAATGCGAATTGAGGGGAATAACCCCGAAGCGTCTCCGAATTGATTTTGACGTTCAAAATGGGGTCCAAAATCTGGAATGTAAGTCCGAGGGCGGTCAGGTCCCTTGGCGGTGGATCGATCTAGCCGTATACAGTGTTAACCCTTTCACATAAGGTTTGCTTCTTGCTGATAGCTATCGGGTCGATCAGTACCTACCAATGCAGAACTATCTTGCCGATCGCTTTGCGCGATGCAAGAAACTCCATTGCCTCTGCTACCTGCTCCATCTGATAACTGCCGCCGATCACCGGCTTCAGCATCCCCGTTTGATAAACCTCGATCAACTCATTCCAGCCTTGTTCGATCTTCGCCGGATCGTTGTGCCGATAAGCGCCCCAATGCAGTCCAACCACGCTGTAGTTTTTTACCAGGATGTGATTCGCGACGAAGTTTGAAAACTTGCCGCTGGTGAAACCGATCAGAACCAATCGGCCTTCGAACGCGATGCACTTGGTGCTGCGTTCGCCGAGCTCGCCTCCCACTGGATCGTAAATCAAGTCCGCGCCGCGACCGTTCGTTGCGCGCTTCACAAGATCGACGAAATCCTCTGTTTGATAATTCAACGCGACGTCCGCGCCGTTCTGGCGAACGATGTCTAATTTCTCGTCCGAGCCGACTGTCCCGATGATCTGACCGGCGCCCAACGCTCGAGCTATCTGCACGGCCGCGAGCCCAACTCCGCCGGCTGCCGAATGCACAAGAACTGTTTCACCTTTTTTGAGCGCTCCCCGATACGCGATCCCAAAATATGAAGTTTGATAGACGAGCGGAAATGCGGCGGCTTGTTCGTCGCTCATCGAGTCAGGCTTCTGGTGCGCGTAGGCTTCCTCAGCGATCGCGTACTCGGCGAACCCGCCAATCGAAACCTGTGCAATCACCTGCTGACCTTCGGAGAATTTAGTAACTCCGGCTCCGATCTTTTCAACAGTCCCCGCAATTTCAAATCCGGGCGAAAAAGGGAGCGCCGGTTTGAACTGATACTTGCCGGTGATGATGAGCAAATCGGGAAAATTCAATCCGGCTGCGGCGACTCTAACCAGTATTTGACCGTTGCCGGGTTCGGGTTTATCGATCTCGTCGATCACGAGGTCGCGGGGCGCGCACCACTCGTGCGCTCGAATGGCTTTCATCCAATTGTCTCCTAACGAAGTTCGTGTCGTTGCGTGCGCGTCATGCTAGCGAACGGACTTGCGGCGGTCAAACCTCGCATCCCGACTTTTCGAAGGCGTCGGAACTGATTGGAAGGGAGCACTCGGTTTTGTTAATCTTGGAGCGATGGACGCTCGCTCGCAGGAGGATCGATCCGGCGGGCACAACCTTGCAGAGCTTAGAGGTCAATAAACCCTTCATCGCATCTTCAGAGCCAGATGCGCCGTTGCGCTGAGCACATCAGCGAACTATGAGCACCGTCAGGTCAAGAATATCTCCGTTGATATTGCGCTACGGAGGCGCGATCGCAGCCGTAATTCTTGCTACATTGATTCGTCTCGCGTTTGACGGACCGCTCGGATCACGTCTGCCGTTCACGACTTATTTCATAGCAGCGATGCTGGTTGCGTCCTATTTTGGCCTGGGCCCTGCGTTTTTAGCAGTGGCTCTCGGAGCGCTGGCCGGCAACTACTTTTTCATCGCACCAAGAAATTCCTTTTCGATCGCCGAGCCATCGAATGTTCTGCAGCTTGTGGCTTTCTGCCTGCTCAGCTCAGGAGTATCGCTTCTGATCCGCTACATTCAACGCGCCCGAAGACGGGCGGAAGAAAGCGCGCTCGCATTGGCAAAGAATCGCGAGGAGCTCTCCACAATCCTGTCGAACATCGGCGACGCCGTGATCGCGACTGACTTCGATGGCCGAGTGACTTTCATGAACGGAGTCGCTCAGTCGCTCATCCAGGTGGATCAATCGGAGGCGGTCGGAAAGCGGATCGAAAAGCTCTTCAGTATCGTCGATGAAGTGTCTGGCATTGCCGCCGAGTCTCCGGTGGCGAGAGTGATGCGCGAGGGCCCGGATGACGGGACGCGACGACAAGCTTTATTGATACTCGGCAACGGCAAAGAGATTCCGATCGAAGACAACAGTTCGCCGATCAAAGATGAGCGTGGCAATGCGGCCGGTGTTGTGCTGGTGTTTCGCGACATCACACGCCGCAGAATTGCCGAGCAGGCTCTGCGGGAGACTGAAGACCGATTTCGAACGATGGCTGATAGCGCGCCGGTGATGCTGTGGCTCTCAGACTCGGGCGGGTTGCGCACGTTCGTCAATCAGCGATGGCTCGAGTTCACCGGACGAAAGATCGAAGAGGAAACCGGGTATGGCTGGGCCGATAATGTTCATCCCGACGATCTGCAGCGATGTCTGGAAACCTATACCTGGTCGCTGAAAACTCGACGCAGCTTCAACATTGAATACCGATTGAAACGTTCCGACGGCGAGTATCGATGGCTGCTGGACAGCTGCACACCTCGATTCACAAACGAAGATGATTTCATCGGCTTCGCCGGCTCATGCATTGACATTGCCGATCGCAAGAAAGTCGAGGAGGCGTCGTACTTTCTCGCTTCGATCGTTGAGTCTTCCGAGGAAGGGATCATCGGCAAAACGCTCGACGGAACAATCGTAAGCTGGAACGATGCGGCCGAACGAATTTATGGGTATTCCGCCGAAGAAGTTAAGGGCAAACACATCAGCATCCTCGCGCCGGAAGATCGGCTCGACCAACTAGCCGGAATCTTTGACCACCTGCGAAAAGGCGAAGCGATTCATCATCTCGAAACTAAACGCCAGACAAAAGACGGCCGCTTGATCGACGTTGCACTGACCATTTCACCTATTGAGGATGAAGCCGGGCGCGTGACTGGAGCGTCAACGATTGTTCGTGACATCACGGACATCAAACGTGTCGAGGAAGAAAGCCGTCTGCTGGCCGCGCAAGTCGAAACCGAGCGGCAGCGGATGAACAATATCGTGGCTAACGTGCCCGGCGTCGTGTGGGAGGCGTGGGGTCAGCCCGATCAGGCTTTTCAAAGAATCAACTTCGTAAGCGATTACGTCGAGAAGATGCTCGGCTACAGCGTCGGTGAATGGCTGTCGACTCCAAACTTCTGGATCTCGATCGTCCATCCCGAAGACAAAGAGCGCGCGGCCGACGAAGCGGCAGCCATCTTTGCGAGTCGCAAGGGCGGCGCCAGCCGTTTCAGGTGGGTCGCGAAAGATCGGCGGATTGTTTGGGTCGAAGCTCAATCGGTCGTCGTGTGCGACGAATCCGAGAATCCGATCGGCATGCGCGGCGTGACGATGGATATAACCGAGCGCAAACGCGCCGAAGATGCCGAGCGATTCTTAGCCGAGGCCAGCGGATTGCTTGCGGCCTCGCTTGATTATGAGACGACGCTCGCCAGCGTAGCGAAGCTTGCTGTGCCGAAGCTCGCCGATTGGTGCACCGTTCACATGGTGACCGACAGCGGACAACTTCGACAGCTCGCAGTCGCGCACAGCGATCCCGCTAAGGTGCAGGCAGCGCGCGAGCTTCAGCGGCGCTTTCCGCTCGATCCCGACGCGCCGATCGGCGTCGCCAACGTGTTCAGAACGGGAAGGCCGGAATTCTACCAGCAGGTCGATCCCGACCGATTGGAACTAGCCGTTCGGAATCGCGAGCTGGCGAACATACTTCGATCGGAGGGTTTGAAGTCGTGCATGATAGTTCCGCTTGTAGCACGCAATCGCTCGCTTGGAACAATCACGCTGGTGACCGCCGAGTCGGGTCGTCTATACGATCAGACCGATCTGGCGCTCGCCGAGAAGCTCGCTCATCGAATCGCTTTGGCGGTCGATAACGCCCGGTTGTATCGCGAAGCTCAGGACGCGGTAACGGCTCGCGAAGACGCGTTGAGCTTGCGGGACGAGCTGCTCAAACGCGAGCACGAAGCGCGCGAAGAGGCCGAAGCAGCGAACCGCACCAAGGATGAATTTCTCGCCACCGTCTCGCACGAATTGCGCACGCCGCTCAATGCGATTCTGGGCTGGGCTCATATGCTGAGAGCGAATCGGCTTGACGATACTACTCAGTCGCGCGCACTTGAAACGATCGAACGGAATGCAAAATCACAAGCGCAGTTGATCGAGGACATCCTGGATGTATCGCGCATCGTTACCGGCAAGTTGAGACTCGACGTTCGTCCGGTCGAGCTCGCGCCGGTTGTTGAAGCCGCCATCGATTCAGTGCGCCCAGCTGCCGACGCCAAAGAGATTCGAATCGAAACGATTCTCGATCCGCGCGCGGGTCCGGTTTCCGGTGACGCAAGCCGCTTGCAGCAGATCGTCTGGAATCTTGTCGCGAACGCAGTCAAGTTCACGGGAAAAGGCGGCCGCGTTCAGGTGAGGCTCGAACGCGTGGCCTCTCATATTGAGATTATCGTGAGCGATACCGGACAGGGAATCAGTTCCGAGTTTTTGCCATACGTTTTCGATCGCTTCCGCCAGGCCGACGCAACCAGCACGCGCAGGTATGGCGGGTTAGGTCTTGGTCTTGCGATCGTGCGTCACCTCGCGGAGATGCACGGCGGATCGGTTCAAGCTGATAGCGCGGGCGAAGGTGCGGGCTCGACCTTTACAGTAAAGATGCCTTTGATTGCGGCGCTCGGCGAGGTTCGCGACGTCGAGCGAGCGCATCCGACTTCGGGCGGAAGCATTTCATCTATGCCTTCTCCGAGGCTCGACGGATTGAAAGTGTTGATCATCGACGATGAACCTGACACACGCGAGATGTTGAAAGTCATGATCGAGCAGTTTGGCGCGGAGGTGTGGGCGAGCGTTTCAAGCGAACAGGCGCTCGAAGTTTTGAACGCGTGGAAGCCTGATGTAATCGTCAGCGATATCGAAATGCCGGGCGAAGATGGTTACGAGTTCATGCGAAAGGTTCGACAAACGGAGGTGAAGAACGGCTTCAGGCAAGTGCCCGCTGTTGCGCTGACGGCTTACGCGAGAGTGGAGGATCGACTTCGAGCGCTTTCTGCCGGATATCAGATGCACGTTGCAAAACCCGCGGAACCAGCCGAGCTTGCGATCGTGATCGCGAGTCTGGCCGGCGGCTTAAGCAGAGGCAGCGGTTACTAGTCGTTCGTGCGCGTCAGAACACGAGTGTCTGGATAGAATGAGGCAAGCTGCTGACTTCCGCGGCGTCGCCGTCGAGCCAAAGGTAATAAGAAATCTTCTGATCGGTCTTGTTCATCACTACCACAGATACTTTTCCATCGGGATTTACAAATGCAGCAGAAAGCAGTTGGCTTCTGCTGGGCGAACTGGCAATCCGCTTCGCGCCCGGCCGGACGAACTTTGAAAAGTGGCCGATGTAGTAGTACGAATTCGTATAAATCAGCTTGCCAGTTTTTGTATCGGCATGAACAGGAGCGAAACAGAAATTCTTGACGTGATTCGGACCGCCGGTTTCATCAAGCAATACGTTCCAGTCCGTCCAGCCTACGGCGCCACTGTTGAAATCGTTTATCATTGAGCGTCCATACTGCTCGCCCAATTTCCAATCGCCGAGTTTTTGAGCGTTGAAGGAATCGGCGCAGCCCTCGGTGAAGATCAGGTTGGTATCGGGAAAACACTCACGCACGAGCTTAATGTTATCGAACATCGGCTCACCACCACTCCACGGCTCATACCAGTGAAATCCAATGCCCCAAACATACTGCGCGGCTTTGCGGTCGGTTAGAATGGTTTCGGCTCTTTGATAGACAAGGTCACGGTTGTGATCCCAGGCAATAATTTTCTTATCACTCAGCCCTTCCCTTTTCATCGTCGGACCAAGATAGTTCTTCAGGAAGTCTCTCTCTTCCTCGGCAGAGTAAGTACACGATTCCCATGTTTGCGTAGCCATCGGTTCGTTTTGAATTGTAATGCCCCAGATCGGTATGCCTTCTCTCTGATAAGCCTTAATGAACCTCGCGTAGTAATTCGCCCACGATTGATAAAACTCCGGCATCAATTTTCCACCGTGAAGCATACTGTTGTTGTCCTTCATGAATGCTGGCGGGCTCCAGGGGCTTGCAAAGACGGCGAGCCTGCCGCCAGTTGCAGCTAACACCTGTTTGATAAATGGAATCCGAAATTGCTTGTCGTGATCGACGCTGAAGGACTGCAATTGCTTGTCACCCTCGTTCACATAGGTATAGCTGTCACTCGAGAAGTCACAGCTATGAATGTTGGTCCTTGCCAGCGTATAACCGATGCCTTTGCTCACATCGAAGTAGGCATCCAACAATTCCTGCTGCCTGGCTTTCGGCAATTTCGCAAACGTCTCAGCGGCTGCGTCGGTGAGCGCGCCGCCTATTCCTAATATCGTTTGAAATCTCCTGGCAGGATCGACAAAGACACAGATCTGAGTCTCGAGCGGCTGGCCCATTGGTTTGAATGTAATTGTGTCAATAGCTGAGAGACGGTAGTCGCTGTTGGCGGCGGTGGTATAGACCGTTACTTTTTTCCCTTCAGTCGAAAACGGTTGTGGCGCTTCAGCGTGAGTGTGTGCCGCCGATGATAGATCGCTTTTGGCTAACATCCACGCCGAAGACGAAGCTACCAGAAAATTACGTCGATTTATTTTCATGATTTTGTCCTTAACATATTGCTTCCTGTTCAGAGCGAGCGAATCGTGTTAGCGAAGTCAAGCCAATTCAATAAGCGTGAGCAGCGTGATGGCAGGTTTGTCAGAGTTACTCAGCCAGCACGGTACACTCTCACATAATCTACAAGCATGGTCTGCGGCCACGAAGTCGTCGCATCAGGCCCGCCTGGCCAGTTTCCGCCCACCGCTACATTGAGCAGGATGAAAAATGGATGATCAAAGACCCATTTCCCACCGTTGGGAAGATCGGCAGGCGTTCTGGTCTCGTACAAATTTCCATCAACATAGAAGCGTATGGCTGTTGGCTCCCACTCGATTGCGAAAACGTGAAAGTCATCCGAAAAATGCCGCCCATTCGGCAATGTATACATGCCGGTAAGCGGATGCTCGCCTGAGTACCCCGGCCCGTGAAGGCTGCCGTGATTTGCCGACGGCTCACGTCCTATGCTCTCCATGATGTCTATCTCGCCACACTTCGGCCAGCCAACCATATCAATGTCACTGCCAAGCATCCAGAAGGCAGGCCATATCCACTGACCGAACGGAAGTTTGATCCGAGCCTCGAACTTGCCGAACTTCTGAGTGAATTTACCTTTGGTGATTAAACGGGCCGAAGTATAGTTTCGCGTTATATTATCCGTGCCTGTGTAGTTTTCGTGTAGGGCCGCAATGACTAATTGTCCCTTCCCATTGATGAACGCGTTCTTAAGACGGGTGGTGTAATACTCCAGCTCGTTGTTTCCCCAACCTCCTCCTCCGGTTGCAAAGCTCCACCTGGTTGAGTCCGGCGAGCTTTGAGCCGGGCCATCGAACTCGTCGGACCAAACCAGAACCCAGTGTTGCGAATCTGGCGAGCCAACGGATGCGAACAATAAGACAAACAGTGCAGAAAGGAAAAAACGGGCTTCTCTACTCATGCCGGCTTCTCTTCACGGCACTTGCGACAAGGTAAACTTCCTGGTCAGTCCAGCGATCATCACCTCAAATTCGCCGGGTTCAACAACGGGTTTATTCTTTGTTCCGATGAATGAGAGATCGTCAGTCCGAAGAGTAAACTCCAATGTCCGACTCTGCGCGGGCTCGAGATGAATCCTGGCGAATCGTTTTAGCCGCTTACCGGACGGTGTCATTGAGGCTACCAGGTCGTGCAAGTACAGTTGCACAACTTCGTTGCCCGGTCTCGGGCCTGTGTTCTTGACGGTCACAGAAACACCGATTTCGGCGTCTCCGGTTGCGGCTTTCGGTTCCACTCGAAGATCGCTGTATGCAAAAGTGCTATAGCTCAGTCCCTCTCCGAATTCGAATTGAGGTCTGGAAGCGATATTACCGAAACTTGTTTCCTGCAACTCATAAGGTTTGTGGTCATAGGTAATCAACGCATTAGGATATCGCGGATAAGTGAACGGGAGTTTGCCTCCGGGATTGTAGTCTCCAAACAACACATCGGCGATTGCCTGACCTCCTTCGTTGCCTGGGTTGTATGCCAGAACTATGGCGCGAGCGTCGTCGGCGACGCGCCTGATTATGCGCGGGCGACCCTCTACAAGAACAATAACAACGGGCTTACCGGCGGCGGCCACCGCGGCGGCCAGCTTCAGTTGCGAGTCATCCAGAGTAAGATCTTCGATGTTGCCGGGCGTTTCTGCATACGCGCCCTCGCCTATACAAACGATGGCAACATCAGCCTTGCGCGCAGCTTCAGCAGCTTCGCCAATATTGACCTCCTTGTCGATGGTCGAGCCTGCTACATAACTGACATTCTGCTTTCCGACCTTAGCCTCGATCGCACCTCTAATGGTTAACCGGTCCTTCGGATAAAGCCCTGCGTTGGTTCCCTGCCATGTGTAAGTCCATCCGTTGTTAAGCGAGAGGAGTGAATCCGCGGCAGGACCGGTGACAAGTACCTTGCTGCCCTTTGCAAGCGGCAACACGTTGTCGGAGTTCTTCAATAGAGTGATGGATTCGCGCGCGGCCTGCAAACTCACAGCGCGCGACTCCGGGGAGCCGAGCCGCGATTTCAGCGTCGTATCAGGCATCGGAGAGTCGAACAGCCCAACTTCGAACTTCAGCCGAAGTATCCGTCGCACAGCTTCATCAATCCGCGCTTGCGGAATTGAACCTTCTTCAACTAATGCGATGAGATCATCGCTGAAGCTGTAATCACTTGGCACCATGCTCATATCTATGCCGGCCATTACTGCGATGCGAGTTGCGTCCTTCTCCGTGCTCGCGATTCGATGTTGTGTAACGAGTTTCTTGATATCCTCCCAATCCGATACTACCAGGCCTCGGAATCCAAGCTCGTTACGCAATACGTCCGTCAGCAGATAATGGCTGGCGTGAACTGGGACCCCGTTGACTTCGCCGGAGTTGACCATAATCGAATGCGCGCCGGCCGCAATTGCAGCCTGGAAGGTCGGCATGAAATATTCGCGAAGATAGTTCTCTGGGATCCAGGCGGGTGAACGATCCTTGCCGCTTAGCGGAAAGCTGTAACCCATGTAATGTTTCAGACACGCCGCGACGTGATCCCTGGATGCGACATTCGTACCTTCATATCCACGGATTGTTGCTACACCCATCACCTTCGCCAGATAAGGATCCTCACCGAACGTTTCGTAGAAGCGGGGCCATAGCGGTTGCCGGCCGATATCGAGAACTGGCGAAAAGTTCCACGGAATACCGCAAGCGCGAGTTTCAAGCGCGGTGATTTCCGCCGCTCGTTTCATCAACTCGGGATCCCACGTAGCCGCCATTCCGATTTCTTGAGGAAACAGTGTTGACCCGAAGACGTAGTTAACTCCGTGAATAGAATCTATGCCATAAAGTACCGGTATCTTCAGTCGATTGTGCCGAGCGCTTTCTTGAATCTGTCTGATCGTGTCGTGCCATTGATCTATCGTGAAAGCTTCGTCTGTAACATTGATAATTGAACCGACGCCGTACTTCACAACAGCTTTTTCCAACTTCTGAGGATCTATTTTGGTCTTCGTCCCTTTGCCTTGCGATACCATACCAATTTCAAGCTGAGTCATTTGGCCGACTTTTTCCTCAAGCGTCATTTGAGCCAACAGAGCCTCAACGCGCGACGTTGGATCGGGAACATCATCGCGAGCTTTAAGGGCAGTCTCGAAAAACCTCTGGCTGTCCGGTATTTCTTCGGTTGCGGCCCCTTCAGGTTTGACTACTGAAGTCACCTTCAGAGTGTTGGGCTGAGCAGTCACTGTTCGCGTTAGTTGAACGGGGAAGCCTTGCAACCAGATACTGATTACGGCAAGACCCGTCAGCATCTTTCTCATAAGCTCATTTCTCCTTCTGAGCTGCCTCACCTCAGATTATTTTCGGCCACAGATTTTACTTAGCCGTGTGCCATCATAGCTTCTGTGGTTAGTCCGCTGCCTGAACGTACCGTGGCTGTCCGGGCGTCAATCTCGATTCTCTTTGCGAAGGATCAGTCTGAGACGAGTGACGTGCCAAAATGAGAGCCTACCATCGTAGATGAGGCAAGGGTTGCCTTGGTAGTTAATTGGAGTATAATCCGGTTACTTCCATAAGAATCAATAGCGTCATTGTATTGGCAAGCGAATGTTACGTACGTCAGGCAACATCCAGAAGGAAGAACACGCCGCACCAAGGGCTGAGCTCGACCATCTAGAGGGCCCGTCAACTCAAGAAGAGCCGAAGGCCGGTGAACCTGGAACAACTCAGAAGATCGAGCAGCTTGAAAGGGTTCTTCAAAGCCAGACACTTGCAGGATCGGAGAGTCTTAGAGGACTGCTTCAATACGTAGCTCTCAAAGCCATCGGGGATCACGCAACTCACCTCAAAGAGTACACCATTGCAACGGAAGTTTTTGGGCGTAGCGGAACTTTTGACGCTCGCACCGATTCGGTAGTCCGAGTGCAGGCGAAGAGACTCAGGACGAAGCTTCAGGAGTATTACGAGACAGAGGGAAAGGCCGACAAGGTCTTAATCGATATTCCAAAGGGACACTATACTGTGACCTTCTCCTTCGCTCGTGATAACGCGATTGATGCAGCACGCGAAGTCGAGACGGAGACTATTGCGACGCAGGCAGGCCCTGCCTCGAATATCGATAAAGAAAGAACGTGGAGAATGGGTTTGATCCTGGCGGTCATCGTATTGGCCATTGGCGTCGTGATGCTGACCGTCTCCAATCGCGACCTGAGGAAGCAATCTCAAGAAGCGGTCTCAATAAACGGAGAAGTCGATGCCGGCGCCGTCTGGAAACCCTTCCTGTCGAGTGAGGCTCCCACTCTGCTGGTCCTGAGCAATCCTGCAGTCTATCGCTTCTCGAATGGAGCTGACCCGGATGTGTTACTGAAGAAATCGGTAGAGCTAACGCCTGAAGAGGCCGGTTGGCTCGCCGACGCGCTCAAGGACAGATTCGTGATGCGTCAAAACCGCGTTCCCAGACTGATCCTCGCCCCCTCAGATTACACCGGGATAGGTGAAGCAATTGGATTGCATCGTGTGGCCGACCTTTTCCGATCCGCCGGAAAGAGTGTCACCCTCAAGCAAAGCCGCACGGTGAGTGCCGAAGACATGAAGACTTATAACGTGATTTCTTTGGGGAGCGTGTGGGCGAACGATTGGTCAGGTAAGCTGCCGATCAAGGAAGATTTCACATACAGCGTCAACGCAACAATTGTGAATTCCAGCCCTGAGCCCGGAGAGGAAGGCGAGTACCGGCCTCGGTTCAACGAGAGAACCGGAGACTTAATCGAGGACTATGGCCTCATAACGGTGAAGCCGGGTGTTACTGACGAAACCACGTTGATGATTCTGGCCGGTATCAAGAGCGAAGGCACTCAGGCCGCCGCCGAATACGTAACTAAGAAGGAATACTTGAATATTCTCAACCAGCGGCTCCAACAACTGTCAGGATCATCAGGACCACCGAAGTACTATCAGGTCCTGCTGAAGGTCGATGTAGACAACGGGATACCGATCACCGCTTCCATTCTGACCATTCATAAGCTTGAAGTGACTAGAAATACAATTAGTCAATAAGAGGGGTCTAACGATTCTTCTCGCCAGCCAGCATCAACACGCGTTGCTTCCATTGCGACGCCGGAATGCTCTTAAGAGCGGAGAGCTCCGCCGAAAGAATTATGAGCTTCCGGACGGGAGCAATGATCGCGAATTCGACTTCCGCTCTTGGTTTAGAAGCTTCTTCGAGCATGGCTAGTTTCGCAGTGCGCCATTCCACGGGAGGCGTCACTTCCGCAGCAAGGTACTCCAGCGCTTCTAGACCTGCGACTCCGATATCTGAAAGGTCTCGAGGAAGTTGTTCGGCTTCGTGAAGTATGGGAGATCGATCGATGGTCACTTCCAGCGAAGGCCGGACATCTCGCCATCGAGTTAGGACAACTCTAATCCGGTCTTGGTTTCGCCGAAAGAGAGGAGCATCAGAGAGCAATCCGTCGACGAGTCGATCAAACTCCCGCGCGGCGCGGCTGTCGGGTGTGGCTGCATCAATTAATCGCGTGAGCGGAGACAGCATGGTTGCCGGATGCGCTTGAGATCGATGGTATTCCTTTACCGGTTCGACCACCGAGACAAGTGTTTTCAGAGGACCGATCTCATTTGTACGCGTCAGACGCCTGAGCATCATATCAACGTTCTTCAAGTGTGTTAGTCCCAGCTCTTCGAGCTCGAGGCTCACCGCTTCAAGACGCCTGTACATATCGTCAACATCGGTCACATTGCGTGGCGACCATAACCGCTCCGCGATTGCGGCGGTGCGTGGCCAGATGCGCGAGTCAATAGTTTCAGGGCTGACCCATTCGCCCCACATCGTGGCCTCGCCTCCAAGGATATGGGCCAACTCGCTCTCGCTGAGATTGCTGTCTGGAGCAACCGGATCGACCTTGTAGTGTTGTGATGCCGGATACATCAGATCGATGTAGAAGCCCGAGGACAATATGCCGTCGAATCCTTTTCGCGCGGCCTCGGCCAGTGACGCGGGACCTCGCCACGAATGTATGACCGTGTCTTTGGGAAGGTCAGGATGCAGTATCTCGTCCCACCCAATCATTTTCTTGCCGAGTTTTCGAAGGATTCTTGAGATGCGCTGGTTGAAGTAAGCCTGAAGAGCGTGATTGTCCTTGATTCCCTTCGCTTTCATGAAAGCTTGAATCTGAGCATTGTTGCTCCATTGGTGACCTTCGTTTTCGTCTCCACCGATATGAATGTATTCGTCCGGGAAGAGCTGAGCGATCTCTGTAAAGAAGCCTTCGAGGAATTTGTAGAGCTCTTCACGCTTGGGATCAAACACCGGATCGAATATTCCGTTTTTGCGCTCGATTTTATATGGTCCGGGCGCGCTCCCAAACTCAGGATACGCAACCAGCCAGCTTGTTGCGTGACCCGGCATATCGAACTCAGGCATAACTCGAATCCCACGGTCTCGCGCATAAGCTATGATCTCTCGCACCTGGTCCTGGGTATAGTAAAGACCGTCCGAGCCCATCTGTTGAAGCTTCGGGTAACGCTTCGATTCGATTCGAAAACCCTGGTCTTCTGTTAAGTGCCAATGCAATACGTTCAGCTTGACCGCCGCCATCCCATCGAGATTGCGTTTTATAACTTCCAACGGCTCAAAGTGGCGACCAACATCTATGAGAAGACCGCGCCATTGAAAGCGCGGTTTATCTTGAATGCTAACCGAAGGAATAAAGTAACCTTCGCGATCACCTTCAAGCAGTTGCAAGAAAGTCTCAAGCCCACGCAGGGCACCCACCGCTGTAGCCGCATTCAAAAGAGCCTGTTTGTCAGACACGTCGAGCGAGTACGACTCGTCTTCTCGAATCGAAGGCACCGAACTGCCCGGCCCTTTGCATTGGATAAGAAGTGTCGCCGTTTGAGGATTGCTTGCCGCACCGCGGGCAAATTCAAAACCCGTCCGGCCTTCCAGCCGGCGACACGCGCGGTAAATGCCTGCTTCAAGTCGGGCGTCCGTGTGACCATCGGTTGCGACAGTGAATGAAGCCTCGATTCTCAGACGACCGGCAAGAAACTGAAATGCTGCCGGTACCGGCATAAGACGATGCTGTCGTGACACAGTTTGGGAAATCTCGACCTGGCGCGCAGAAACGTCAAGCGAGTACAGCAGAAGCAACGCAATTGCGACCTTCGTAACTTTCATTCGTTCCTCGATTTGGTTGAAGACAACTTCAAACAGTTCTCGTGATCTTGGCTAGTGAACGCGGTCGATCGGGACTCAACCCCTTCGCTTTAGCCAGCAGCGCGGTGAACAACTGCGCCGGAATGATGTAAGGAATCGGCGAAAGCATTTCGCCGATGCGCTCAGGGATTCTAAAAGCCCGCGTCGCGGACTTGAGCACAGCGGTCTCGCTTGATATCACGACCGTTTCAGCACCAAGCTTCGTCAATGAGCGCAGCAAGTCCTTCATACCCGCGAAAGTCTTACCGGGCGGAGCGAACAGAAAGACTGGAAACTTGCGCTCAACCATCGCGATCGGTCCATGTAAAAAGTCAGCCGAGGAGAATCGCTCGGCCACAACGTAGCACGTTTCCATCATCTTGATCGCAAACTCATAAGCATTGGCGTAGTTCAAGCCGCGCCCAACAACGACACAATGGTCCATCAAAGCGTACCGCTCCGCGGTTTGCTCTATGTGGGAGTGCACGTCGAGCGCGGCGGCAGCCAGGTCGGGTAAGCGTTCGACTTCCCCAAAACGCTTGCTCCCGTTCAGAGCTGCGGCCAGCAGATGAAAGATCATCAACTGACCGGTATAGGTCTTCGTCGCGGGCACGCTGCGTTCGCGTCCCGCGTGAATCAGAAAGGTTTCATCTGCGATGCGCACCATCGTCGAGCTGGGCTCATTGGTTATAGCAAGCGTCGTCGCACCGCCGCGTTTGGAGTTCTCCAAAACGATATTGACGTCAGCGCCCTCACCGGATTGTGAGATTCCGATTACCAACGAATCTCGAAGGTCCATTCTCGTATGATAAAGCGTGTGGACCGATGGCGCCGCAAGCGAAACCGGAATGCCGGTGCTGATCTCCAAAAGATATCGTCCGAACAAGGCCGCGTTGTCCGAGCTGCCTCGCGCGACCAACACGATCAAGCGAACGCGACGCTTGCTTAGCGACTCGGCGAAACGCGCGATGCGCGGGCCCTCGCGCCTGAGCGTGCGCTCAAGCGCGGCAGGTTGCTGTTTGATTTCCGCAAGCATTAAGGACATATTCGCCAGCTTACTTCTTACAATGTCCAGCAGTCTCCATCGGGTTCACCTGGGAATGGGCTCATTTGACTTCACGACTCGTATCCAATGATCCGTGAAGCTGGTATGTGTCCCTGGTATTTCGACCTTCAGCATGTGGCAAGCCGCACATTCGTGCGTGCCTTTAGGGCAAGCGCGCGCTGTTCGTGTTTCCGTCCTTGCTTGCTGCAAATTTGAGAGATGACAGGCAAGGCACTTTGCATCATAGAATGAAGCTTCGTGTTTCACGTTGTCGTGCGGATTATGACAAGCTATGCAACTGATCCTCGAATCAAACTGGTTGTGCCCTTTGCTGTTGAAAATCCTGTAAGGTTGAAACCGAACGTTTTGAAATCCGCCCTGCGCGGGCATTTGCATGACCTGCACAAAACCCCGGTGGCAAGTCCCACAAAACTCCTGCGACAGAGTTACTGAATCCAGAGTTTGCGGATTGAAGATTTGCGATTCTTTATAATCGCGGGCATTGACTGCGGCAATATGCTTCTCGCCTGGGCCGTGGCAGGCTTCGCAGGTAACCCCCGGAACCAGATTGTCCAACTGCAAGCGATGGCCGCTCACCGCCAATGGGGCATGGCAACCGAAGCAATCGATAGCTTCAGTGCTACTCAAACGACGGCCCAGCGCTTCATCCAGCGACGCGGGGGTGGCCCTCGTCTGCCCGATTGTGAGATCCAAATTTTGAATCGTCTGATAGTAGCTCATGCGGCATTCATATAGCTCACCGCTGTGCTGAAGAACGTACGTTTGACCTCCCCTTCCGCGTCCGAAGCAATAGAGAATTGGTTCGGAGATCGTGTTGACGCCATCACTGACGGAATAGACAGTGCGTGCCCCCTGCCGCACAATCTGATAGGAATAAGGACCTTCTTTAAAAGTCATCCGAGGGTGCTCGCTCAACACTTTGCATTCGCTTGAGGACTCCAGAGCGTGAGCCATAGCAGTCGAAAACTGAGTTGACGCTTCACGACTGTGGCATTGAGCGCATGCACGCGAGCCCGCATAGCGAATACCGGCGGAGTCGTCAGTTGGCCGCCAGTCCGACAACGGATTCCGTTGCGTCTGGACTTGGCCGTCGCTCAGACTCCAGCTCCCGAGACGAATTACGGCCCAGAGCGCGAGAGCGATCGTCGGAAGATTTTTCTTACCAGCGTCGGTCATTCACTTGTCCTGAAGAAACGCTCTTGTTCGCCAAAGTCTTAAACTCTTCGCAATGGCAATTCGCCGGCTTCAGGTCACATACAAACTCGAGACTCAGTCTAGCGATCAATTCGCTTTCGAAGTTCTGCCGTTAACTATCCCCTGGCCTTCAACAACCTTTATATAGGTGTTCAGCGGTAGATTCGTCATCGTATCCACCTTGCCGCTTGGCCAGCGGATTTCAACGCTGTCAAACCTTGAGGCCGAGCCAATGCCAAGCACTTCGCGTGGGTCGTGCGATGCCAGATAGCTGCCGCCTGCGGTTTTCAGCCGGCTGCGCTTCACGCCGCCGGCTTGCCACGTGATTATTGCCCCGACGCTCGCGGGATTGCTCTTAGTGGCTACGAGTTGAAGACCGAGCCAGTTGTTCCGATTGCCGGCTTTGTTGTGCAGCAGAATCGGCGCTTCACCGTTGTTTGAAATGAGCACGTCGAGAAAACCGTCATTGTCAAAGTCACCAACAGCCATCCCTCTCCCGGAAAAGTCTCGCGTGAAAACCGCTCCTGATTGAGCGCTCACATTCTTGAAGCCGTGGCCTGTATTCTCGAACATAAGAAGCGGCTCTTTGTACTTCACGTGTTTTAATCGCATTTCGATCAAATCATCCGGATGACCGTTCACCAACATTAAGTCCGAATCACCGTCGTCGTCGTAGTCAAAAAACTTCAATCCCCATCCGCTTAGCAACTGCGTAGCGGGTCCGATCTCTCCGGGTTCGTCGACAAAAGTCAGGTCTTTCTGATTGTGATACAGACTGAAGAATTCCTGATCAATGTTAGCAACAAAGAGATCCTGCCATCCGTCACCGTCATAGTCGGTAGCATCCACGCCCATACCGGAGCGTGGTCGTCCGGCTTCGCTATATGCCACGCCAGATGCAAGCCCCGCCTCTTCAAACTTGCCGCCGCCTTTGTTGATGAACAAAAAGTTCGGCATCGTATCATTCGCTACAAACAAATCCATCAGGCCATCGTTATTCACGTCGGTTGCGACCGCGCCGAAGGACTTGCCCGGGTAGTTGGCAATTCCCGATTGCTTGCTGACATCGGTAAACGTCCCATCGCCGTTGTTGTGAAAAAGATGGCTCGGCCTCGGTTTAAAAAGCCTCGGAACACAGTAATACCGCCGATTGAGCGTCTCGTCCGTGCATAAGGTTATTTGTGACTTGTCATAGTCAACGAAGCTCGAAACGAACAGGTCGAGTCTGCCGTCCCCATCATAGTCAAACCAAACCGCGCACGTGGACCAGCCGGGCGCGGCAACGCCTGCCTTTTCGGTCACGTCCGTAAATGTGCCGTTCCGATTGTTGTGGTAGAGAATATTTCGTCCGTAGCCGGTCACATAAAGATCGACCCAGCCGTCTCCGTCGTAGTCACCCGCTGCCACACCCATTCCAAACGTCCCACCCGCGACGCCGGCCTTATCCGTAACGTCGGTGAATGTGCCGTCATGATTGTTGTGGTAGAGCGCGTTCTTGAGTGGCGTTGTCGGCGTGTAGAAGTCCGAAGGCCCGCTATTGACCAGGTAAATGTCCATCCATCCGTCGTTATCATAATCGAGGAAGGCGCATCCTGCGCCCACGGTCTCGGGTAAGAATCGCTCAGATGAATGAGCGTTATTGTGAATCCAGGTGATCCCACTTACTTTGGCGGCCACTTCTTCAAACGTAATGATAGTTGCAGCCCCCGAAGCACCTCGAAAAAGTGAGCTGAACGTTAAACTAACGGCAAGAATCGATGACAACAGAAGTCTGTACTTAATTAGCTTCAAGTAGAGTGTCATTATCGTCATCAAGTCTTCTCGCAACAGTAAATCAATCCTCGCGATTTTTCTCACCGACTTTAATGTGGCTGCCGTTTGGAGGCCTCGAAACCTGGAGACCGGCTCACTGGGTTATGATGAATGGTGCTTCTCGGGTAACTTTTTTATGCGTTATCATGTCCAGGGCTTCAATCGCGGCCACGTACTTGCCCGGAGTCAATCCCGCAAGACTTGCGAACTTCGCAAACGTCAGACGTGGAATCGGCTCAGCCACGGCCTCGGTCAGCATGTAATCAATCGGTCTCACCGCCTGCTTGCCATCCTTCATAAGCGTCACTGTGACGCGCACCAGCGGCTTACCGGTATTCGGGTTCGCTGCCGCGTTGTACAAATCGAAAAAGATTATCAACCTGTCGTTGGGTCGAAACTCCCGGCTTGGGAGAGGGCGAATTTGGATCTGTCCCTCGGTAAGCACATCCGTTTGTGCGGAAGTGCCGGGCTGTGGTTTTGAGGACACGGCGTGCCGGCTCAGCACCACGGCAGAAGTCGAGAAGTCAGCGTTCGCTTCGGGCAAAACGAGTGTCGTTCTCCTGCCGGCCATTTTTCCTGTCAACTTGTCTCTGACAATCAGCTCGAAGCTGTAAGTCCCGGGATCCAGTTCCGCGTCCTGTCGACAAAAGATGTTGTTGTTTAAAATCGCCCGATACTGTTCGTCGCTCAGCGCAATATCAAATCCTGCTCCGAGGCGGGCAATAATCTTTTCAGAAGATTCTCGAATTATTCCGAAGAAGTCGAACTGTAGATGTAGCTTATCTCCTTTCTTATCGAACTTCACGGCACTGGGAGGCACTTCCATTGAGAGCGGAACGATATAGCGCCCGCCCTTTGATCTGAACGGGCTTAGCTCAACAAAAAGTGGCAAAGCAGGATGAGCTTCTACTTCGGCGAGGTTTGCCAGCAATTTCTTGTCATCAGGTGAGAGGAGCACAATATCGTCGGCGGCATTGGCATAGTAGCCGGATCGCGAGACGACATGCGCATCGGGTCGTCGAACTTCGATCTTTATTTTTCGCAAACCGCCATCAAAGTTCTGATCAGTGCTGTAGTAGGCCAGCGTGTATCGGGAGCGGATCTCCAAATCGATTCGGTCAAGCCCTTTTCCCAGGTCATTGGTGCCCTTGATCAATTCTCCGCCGGTATCTCCCGAAATTTTGTATAGAATGTCATATTCGCGATTCAAGCCTTCTTGACGCACGTTGTCGAACACATCTTCTCCGCCGGACGCTTTCATTCGGCTATCGGTACTCAATGTCGCCGCGACCCCGGATAAAGGCGCGTTAGGTACTGGCGCGTTAGAACCTGGCCCGCTTGTCCTCAGCCCGGCAGAATCGATGATATAGATCGCAACGTTCGCTCGATTGGCGATATCGATCACACTCTGCACTTGCCAATCGAGTATCGTTGGCGCGACGAAACCTTGCGAGAACACTACGAGCGTCTTCTTCCCGGGTATTGAGCGCTGAGCCTCACATATCGCCGCGAGCGCAGCCAGTATCGGACGCGCTTGTTGTGCGCTCAACTGCGACCGAAGCTTTATAAACCTCTCGAGCGCACGAGCGGCGAGCATCGCCTGGGCCGCCGCCGGACCCTGTGCAGCGGCCGCGGGTGAAGCCGGCAGGTTTATGTCTCCGGCCCCCGCCAGTTCTGACCTCGTCCGGTCAATGTCTTCCGTGAGCCCGGCCTGTTCCAAATTCTTATTCGAGCCGGTTAAAAGCCACGCGTTTTCCACCGCTGCAATTAGCTTCTGCTTGTTTTGCGTGAATGACTGAAGCACGCTCAAATCATTCGACACGCCGAATACTGCAACCGTATCTGTCTCAGCGATTCGCTCGCGAATGTATTTGATCACGCCTTCTCGCACCTGCTTCATGTTTGTAAGATCCGTAGTTACTCCGTCCAAGATGAGCGACATAATGTTTGTTGGCACACCGCTCGACTTGACCGATTGTGCCGGAGTTGGCGGTTGATGCGCCTCGCCCCCACTGAGAGGTGGGTCAAAGAAATTCACAGTCTGACGCACGCCGTTTTCAAATATGGTGAAGTCCTCAGATCTGAGGTCAGTGATGTATCTTCCCTTGCCATCCTTTACTATTACGTCGAGAGCTGTGAGATTCGTCTTGAGTTTTATTGCGTCATCCTGGCTCTTTTGAGCGTCCTTGCTCTTTTGTGCTTGAGCCTGCGCCGAGGAGTGGATGGTTAGCGCTGCAAGCAAAGCGATGTTCAAGCACCGGAATATAGTCATCGTAGCGCTCTCGAAGATTTGTCTGCGGATAAACATTCTTTCCTCATTGAAGCCGCGAAGCTCTCAGCCTTCGCAGCAGACCCGAGCGTTGTGCGTCAGCGTTGAGGCGGCCGAGTCGGAGTGACAAGATCGCTCTCGTCGGCCGGTCCTTTAGTCGATTTCAACCTTTGAACTATCTGCATTTCCTCCTGCGCCTTTTGCGAGTCATTGAGCCGGGCATACAGGAGAGCAAGATTGTAGTGTACTTTTGAATCGTCTGGATTCAGCTTTACTCCGATTTCAAGCTCCTCCCTGGCGCGCGCATAATTCTTCAGCTTGAGATAAGTTGAACCGAGCGCAATGTGTGGATGTGAAAACGCCGGGGATAGTAGAATTGACTTTTCAAACAGTCCAACCGCTCGCTCGTCCTCTTTTTGCTCCTGCGCTATTAGACCCAGATAGTAATAAGTCTCGGGAGTGGCGGCGTCTTTCTGAATGGTCTTTTCAAGCCACTGACGCGCTTCCGGATATGCCTTCTGCTTGAGCAGCGTGTAGCCGAGATACGTTTGCGCCTGAGTGTCGTCTGGTCGCAGCTTCAGCGACTGGCGGAAAGCATCTTCGGCTTCCTTGAGATCCGGTTTAGTCAGCCACGCGATGCCGAGCATCAAGCAGTAAGACGACTCTTTCGGCTTGAGCTCGAGGGCACGTTTCAGCGCGATAATTGCTTCACTACTCAAAGGCGTATTGACCGCAATCAGAGCAAATTTGTAAAGACGATCGGCCGAGTCTGCAATTAGTCCCTTGGCGCGGCCGAGATAAAGAACTGCAGTGTTGAGGTCTCCTTTCCTTTGATAGGTATTGGCCAGGCCCAGAATCGCGTCCGGGTCTGCCGGGCCTTCGTTCAGTGCCAGGAGATAGCTTTCCTCTGCCTTATCTAAATTATCCTTTCTCAGATATGCGTCTCCGAGCATAGCGAGCAATGCAGCGGATGGAGGTTGCGTCTGTCTTGCTTCGATTATTGTGGTTATGCACTCGTCAGTCTTGCCTTGAGAAATAAACAACCAGGCAAGCTTGTAAGAAGCATCGGAATTCTGCGGATCGAGACGGAGCACCTCTCTCAACTGGGAAGCAGTCTTTTCATATGCTCCCTTTATCAAGTAAAGGTAGGCCAGATTCATACGCGCTCCAATCAGGTGAGAATCTAAACTGACCGCGCGCGTAAAGAGAGATTCCGCTTCGTCGAACTTTCCTTGTTTTGCGCGAATGGTGCCGAGCAGATCAAGCGCAGCTGCGTCCTGAGGTCTTAGTCGAAGGACCGAATTCAATTGTCGCTCCGCCTCTTCGATTCGATTGTCACGAATGAGCGCCGCCGCCTTCTCAACTGGATCGTTTAAGGAGACCTCCTGAGCCCACGTACCGAGTGGAAAAAGAATCGAGGAGAGCGCGATGGCAAAAACCAACTGGCTTGCACGACTGAATACAGCTCGCGTGCAAACGCGGTTTAGCAGCACTGGGAGAGTACTAAACATAACGATGTAAGAATTCGAACCAGGCCTAACGATCGGCCATAACTACCTTTTTGAAGTCCTTCTGTTCGACAACACCCCGACCTTCTTTGACGGTGATTATTTTATTCACGTTCGCGTTAGTAATCTTATCAACCACGCCGCTGGTCCAGCGTACCTCGATCAAGTCAATCTTCGTCCGCCTCTCGAGACCAAAGTGCAAACGCAGATCGCTCTGAGAAATATAGCTTCCGCCACTTCGCACTTCATCGATCTGTGTTAGGTCGCCGGAGACGACTTTGACGCGCGCTCCTATGCCGTCTCGATTGCTCTTCACGCCAACGGTCTTTATCAAAATAGAATTATTCGCGTTGCCGCCGTCGTTCCGAAGCACTTGCGGTGAGCCGTCGAGGTCGTTGATCACTATGTCGACGTCGCCGTCGTTATCAATATCACCGAAAGCAACTCCCCTCCCGGCCCGTTCCTGCATCAACGGCGCGCCGACCTGCTCGGCCACTTCCGAAAACGTTCCGTCACGGTTGTTGTGGTGCAGCAGCTTACGCTGGCGATAGTGTTCCAATTGAGGGTATACGTGGCCGCAGGCGACAAATAAATCGACCCATCCATCGTTGTCGTAATCGAAGAACTTCGTGCCCCATCGAACCAGCGGCATGCTCACCGCGGCGACGTTTGTCTTATAGGCGACGTCTGTGAAGAAGTTGTGACCATCGTTGTGATACATCGTGTCGTAGTCGTCTACAAAATTAGTAATAAAGATGTCGAATCGGCCATCGTGATCGTAGTCGCCGACGGTGACTCCCATGCTGCCCTGTTCGCTGCCGTTCTCGCTTAGAGCTGTGCCCGAGATGAAACCGATCTCTTTGAACGTGCCGTCCCCGTTGTTGTGGTAAAGAAGGTTCGGCGTCGAATCGTTAGCAACAAAGATGTCAACCAGACCATCGTCATCAAAGTCGCTGCAAATCACTCCCATTCCAAAGTAGCCATTCGGGTCTGAGACTCCCGCCTTCTTCGACACATCGGAAAACGTGCCGTCTCCATTATTGTGGAAGAGCGAATCGCCCGAACCGCGCAGTCCCCTGGGACCGCATTGCACCGCTATTCCTTTGTACTGACATGTTTTATCTTTACCGAATTCGGGAAGGTGGTTGAGGTCATACTCTACGTAGTTTGCAACGAAGAGATCGAGATTCCCGTCATGATCGTAGTCGACGAATGCCGCGCCGGTCGACCAGCGTCCGTCGGCGACTCCCGCGGCTTTTGTCACGTCGGAAAAGGTCCCGTTGCCGTTATTCTTAAACAGGTGATTTCCACCAAGGCAAGTTACATACAGATCGTCAAAGCCATCGTTGTTATAGTCGCCAACCGCGACACCCATTCCCCAGCCAACGTCTCCCAATCCGGATTTGTCAGTAACGTCGGTAAAAGTTCCGTCGCCATTGTTGTGATACAAAGCGCTCCTGGTTTTCCCACCCTGTCTGTAGATATCAACCGTAAGACAATTTACAAAATAGATGTCGAGGTAGCCGTCATTGTCGTAATCGAAAAGCGCCACACCTCCGCTCATCGACTCCACAAGATATCTTTTTTCATCCGAAACTACGTGTTTGAAACTGATGCCTGCTTTCGCCGTTATGTCGGTGAAGACTACTCTAATCGGTTGATTGCCGGAAGTTGAGGCGACAACGAGGAGAATCAATGTGATAGAGATCGATAACAAGCGGAATCGTCTGAAAAACAAAACTGGTCACCTCTTTTATTACTTCATTGACTTGTCTGACTGCGCGCCTTATCCTTGAGCTGCTTTGAAATTTCAATATGGCTCTCGCCTTCGGCTTTGCGTCCTGCGCGAAGATAAGCGCGACCGAGTTGATAGTGAATGTAGGATTCGGCTGGTTTGAGCTTTGCAGCAATCTCGAGGTTCTGCACTGCTCCGTTAATATCACCCTGTCCAAGAAGAGCCTTGCCTAACTCGAAGCGAGCCTCCGCATAATCGGGTTTGAATTGAACTATCTCACGCATCAATTTAATCCCGCGTTCTGTCTTTTGGCTCGCGAGCAGGGCAAAAGCCAAATGGTATTTCGCCTGTACATCGCCGGGATTGAGCGTCAGCTCGTTTTCGAACTCCAGCGCTGCAGCATCGAACTTTCCAACTTTGAGGTAGACCAGTCCTGTGTAGTAGTGCGCGAGACGAGTCTTTAGGTCCAATGAAAGCGCCGTCGCCAATTCCTCGAGTGACTTCGTAGTATCCCCTTGCTCGTAATATGCCTGACCGAGAAGTATGTGTAACTGCGGAGTGCTGCCGCTCATCGCAACCATTTGCTGAATAATACGATTGGCCGACTCCTGCTTACCCTCCTTGATTAGCGAGACCGCGAGAGTATAGTAGAGCGTCGCGTCATTGGGTCTGACCGAGATCACATCGGACAACAGTTCAGAGGCCTTCGAATAGCTGTCCGTCATGAAGTAACTCATTCCCAGCAACTGCTTCGCAGCAACGTTAGCCGGATTTCTTTTCAGCTCGCCTTCCAACGGCTGGATTGCCCGTTGGTATTGCTCGGCCTTATAGCAGGCCAGGCCCCAGTTAAAATTTATTTCGGTCAGTTGCGGATCCAATTTGGAGGCTTGCGCAAACTGTTCCGCCGCCGCTGGGAAGTCTTGTCGCTCGGCCCGAAGCAGACCGATGTTATTGTGGGCAGTAGCGACCAGTTGCGTGAAGTAGGCTTCGCTGTTTTTGAGATCCGTCGCCGTCTTAGTGTCAAGCGGATTTGATTCGGCGACCGTGCCTTCCAGCGAGAGTATTTCCGCGAAATTGCCATTTTGTTCGTGCAGATTTGCGGAGTTCAAGAACAGGTTTGTCTTTTCTTCATCCCTCTTATGACCCGCCATCTTCAGGTCCAGCGCAATCTGTAATTCTTTCTGGCCCTCTTCGGCGTGACCGGTCCTTAGCAAAGACTGCCCAAGCCTGTAGTGCGCGGATGAAACTTGATACTCGTTGTGATCCAACGAAGGGTTGAAGATGATGGCTTTTCTTAGAACCTCAATCGCCTTATCGTACTTCCCCACTGCTTGATAGCCTTCACCCAGATAGAAGTAAGGGTCGGGATTCTTTGGCTGGTGCTCGGACGCCTTTTCCAATAACGGAATCGCAAGCTCCCACCTTCTCTGAATCGCATAGATGATGCCCAGATAGTAATTCGCGAAGAATTCATCCGGGTGGGAAGCCAACTCCACCTTGAATTCCTCAATCGCGCTGTCGAGCTTGGAGGTCCCGTCTTTCAGCAGATAGGTTAGTCCGAGGTAATAATGAACACGTGGAAAATGCTGGTCGAGCGCAACGGCACGCTTGAATTCTTCGATTGCTTCCGGCAGAAATCCCGTCTCCCGGTAGGCCCGGCCAAAGATGATGTGAAGCTCTGGCCTTTCGCCGAGTCGAGCAAGCATTCGATCATAAATCTGCTTCGCCGGATCTAATTGCCGCTGCTTAAGGTAAACCAACCCAAGCGTGTACGAGACATCATAGTCATTGGGGGTGAGCTTCAACGCGGCCTGGAGTTCCTCTGCGGATTTGTGAAGTTCTCCAAGCATAAAATAGCACTTCCCGATCATGTGGTGAGCGCCGGCGTTTTGAGGGTTGTGGGTCCGAATCTTAATTAGCGCGGTCAGCGCTTTGTCGAATTGTTCTAAGTTAAAATAGGCGATCGCCAAATCCAGGAGCACGTCGTCCACATTCGGACCGTACGCGTTGGCGGCTTCAAGAGCGGTGATTGCGTTCTTGTAATCCTTCTGCGCCGAGTAGACTTTCCCAAGCCTGGAATACCCTTCGGCGAGAATGGCTGCGTATTCAGTTTCAGCCGCGGAAAGATTACCAGCGCGTCGCTGCGCTTCGGCTGTCTCGTAGTGTTGTCTGATCGCATCGCGAGGCGATTGAAACGCGAGAACCAGCAGCAGACAAACGAAGGACGACGCCATCACACAAACTTCCGTTACCAACCAGTTTTCTTTTCGAGGGAGAGCCGAGACCATCATCGGGCCCGGCGTTCAAATCAGCTAGACCGAACTATATATCAGCACCTAACCCGAATCAAACCTTGCTTGTACCGAAAAAGAGAGAGGTCTATACTGGTTTCCATTCTGACTAGAATCCTTCGAGCGGAGGTTGCTATGAAAGACCATTCCGCGACTGCACCGGCTAAAGTCATCTGCTTGATAGGTGCCGCTTTTGGATTTGCCATACCCATCATTGCACAGCAGGGATCTCCCAGACCTCCCGGCGACGTCGATCCGGCTCGCGCCCGCTTCGAAGACACGAGCAAGCGAGAGATGCAGCTGCGCGGCTTGGGCAACGGCCCGAACAAGCCAACTGATCCGAAGCAGCTTAAAGCATTGATGGACCAGGTGCAGCAGGACTTTGAACGAATACTCAATCTTCACAACCAGATTGTTCACGCAATAACCGGCAACGAAACGTTGGTCGTTGACTTTGTTTCGGATGCAACCGCCGAAATAAAAAAGCGCGCCACACGATTACAAACAACATTGGCGTTTCAAAAATCAGACTCCAGCGACCACAACGCGAGAAAACAAGTCGACGACGGTCAGCTTAAGGACTCACTGATAGCGCTGTGTCAGCACATTGAGAGCTTTATTACGAATCCTGTCATCAAAACTCCGGGAACAGTTGACGTTCAGCAATCAGCCAGGGCGAGTCGCGATCTTGAGGATGTCATAGAACTCGGCGACCGTATAAACAAGAGCGCCAAGCGGCTGAAGGAGAGATCCAAGTAGTCAACGAAAACCCTGGCGTATCACAAAGCTCCCGCAGGATTGTTGCCACGCTAGAAGATTTCCAACGTTTGTGAATATTCGGCAGCAAAGAAAACGCGATTCTATTCCGATATCTACCCCAGGAAAAAAGTGCGGGCGGGGAAACGTGAATGCTTCAAATTTCCCCGCCCAGTAGCACAGCTTAGAATCACCCGCTCAGAAGCTGAACTTCAACCCGAATTGGATCTCACGGGGCCCTCGGTCCCCACTCAGTCTGCCGAAATCGGGGTTGGTGGATTTGCCTGTGGTTCTATCAAGTGACAGGTTACCATCGAGCCCGAGAAAATTCGGATGGTTGAACACGTTGAACATCTCCGCTCGAAACTGAATGCCATAATGCTCAAGCAGTCGCCAATTCTTGTTGATAGAGAAATCAACGTTCTTGATGCCGGGTAACGTTATGGTGCCACGCCCGAGGTTGCCGAACTTCCCTAACGCCGGCAGAGAGAATGCCGCGGCGTTAAGGTACTGCAGCGGATCACCCGTGTGGGCGTAAGGCGAAACTCCAGGCACGACGTTAGGACGCGGATTAGTTGAAACAGCCACACCGGCGGTGTCCACAGAATCCGTTATCTCTGCCGGAGTACCATCCAGGAACGAAACAATGGTGTTGAATTGCCAATCCCCAAGTACATGTCTCGCTACTGAACCGAATCCATTGCTCCACTGCTGAAACGACGGTAGCACATAAACCGCATTGGCGACGAACATCTGTCTACGGTCGAGGTCTGCATTACCGCGATCGAGGTCGTAGTTGAACGGATCGCTGTTGTTGCTGGTGAATGATGCGAGTGGAACGTTCGTTATGGTATGCGACCAGGTGTAAGAAAGCTGGAAGGACAGCCGGCTTGTAAATTGACGGTTCACCCACACCTGAAGCGCATTGTAACGGGAGTCGCCTGACGACTCACTTCCCGTAATTGGTCCAAGTCCCGGATGAATTCGGTTAGCGTTGACGACACCCGCATCGCTATTCGACTGAGCGACCGCGAGCCGCGCGCTAGGAACGACGTCATTGTAGCTAACCCCGCGCCTCCACAGATGAAGCCCGTGATTCCCGATGTAGGAGACTTCCACTACCGTGTTCTTCATCACCTCTCGCGAGATCGAAATGTTCCATTGCCAGCTTTCCGGCGGTCGGAAGTCTGTACTCACGGCGTTGAAAGCAGTGCTGGACCCAACGCCTGCCACCGCACTCTTTAAGCCAGGGTTGATCGTGTCCAGGCTGCGGCAGGTCGGACAGTCAGCTAGATTAACAAGGCCGCCGTGCCAGCCGGAATCGACTGTTACGGACCAGGGTGGATTGGTCGCCATCCTTAAAATGTCTTCTATCACATTCGCACGACCCATGTACCGTCCAAAACCTGCGCGAACCGCAGTCTTGCCGTCACCGAAGATGTCCCACGCCACACCCAGCCGTGGCTGGAATCCGGCGTTGTATGGGTTAACCAAAGAACGCGGCAATCCGGCACTGCTCGCTTGATCTGCCCGAACCAGACCGCTGAGCGGGTTCTTGCCGTCAAACAGGCTGGGCACATAATTGCTTATGCGGTTATTGTCGGAGTATGCGGGTGAAAACCTTGACCAACGCAGACCCAAGTTGACCGTAAGCCTCGGGCTCACCTTCCAGGTGTCATTCCCAAACCACTCGAAGTCGTGCCAACGGCCAAGCGTCCTCTCCTGATGGTCAACCTCTGAGTATTCGGTTATCGGCAGGTCTTTGAGCAGGAGCGAAGCTATGTAGTTCCCTGTTGGTCCACCGCCACCATCTTCTTGAACTGTGTACAATCCGCTGGCGCCGTTGGGTTGTTCATTCTTGATGTTGTGGCTGACGAGACCGCCCACCTTAAAGCTGTGGTCCCTCCAAACCTTGGAGAAGTCGTCCTTCCAAATGAAGAGATCTTCGTGATTCTCCCAAGGCGCTTGATGCCAGAGAGTTGGGTACCCCTGGCCTCCCCAGCCGACCGTTGGCAATCCGGTACCAGCGGTTCGCGGAAACACGGTCGGGAACTTCGACGCGATCTCGTCATTGAGAGACTGGCCGGCGGAATTCGTCTTAACGAAGATATCGTTGCCTGCTCTGGAGAACTGGAACTCGTTAACGGTCGTCGCTGTGAAGGAGTTTGTCAGCTTGACGGCAAAGCTCTTACTAGGCTGGTCCCAGTCTGAACTTAAGGTCGGGAACGGCGTGTCGCCCCAGAAGTTGCCCGCTGCGTTGCCGTGAGTCCAGGTCTCATTGATAAAACGAACCATCAGGTTCATCTTGCTGGTGAGCGTCACATCACCGCGGATCAAATCCTGACGAGTCTTCACCGGCTCAAGCGTCGAGGAGATCCAGTTGGACCCAGATGCATTGTTTGGATCGGGAAAGATCTTCAAAATGGCGAGACCTGCAGGGCTCAACAGGTTCGCTGGAATCTTGTTACCAGGGAACGGAGCATTGCCTGCGAACGGATTGTGGGGTAAAGGGGCCGTGAGAGTCCCACTGAAATCACCCATCCTCTCCTGCGCTGTCGGCACGTGAGCGGACAGCACAGTTCCGCGACCCTCCTTACGCCATTCTTCCGAATAGAAGAAAAAGACCCTGTCTTTGATGATAGGTCCATTGAAATTGAACCCGTAGTTGTTGTAGCGAAGCACCTGTTTAGGTTGACCGGCTTCATTCAGGAAGAAGTCTGTCGCATTAAGAGCATCATTCCGCAGAAACTCGAAAGCCGTGCCGTGAAAACGATTGGTACCGCCTTTTGTAATCAGGTTGATGACTGCGCCCTGTGCCTGGCCGAACTCAGCACTGAAGCTATTGCGTTCGACGCGAAACTCAGCGATAGAGTCTATGGACGGAAAGACAAGCAGCGTAGCATTCGAACCGACGTCCATATTGTTCACACCATCGACAGTCCACATATTCGCGTTCGACTGATTGCCGTTGACCGACATGTCAACGTGAGAGTCAAGCCCAGTGCCGCGTGCAGCAAAGGCGGCGCCGCCGACACCGCCAGATGCGGGGGAAACTCCCGGCACCATAGTCACAAGCGACGCATAGTTGCGCCCATCAAGAGGCAGTTCCGTAACCTGCTTCTCAGCAACAAGACTGCTTACATCTCCGTTTCGTGTTTCCACCTGGCTTGCTTCTGCAGTTACACTAACCGTCTCGCTCATCTGACCAACTTCGAGATTAATGTTGACGACCAGATTCTCGCTAACGTGGAGCTCCACGCCGCTGTTGACCGTCTTCTTAAATCCAGTAGGAGCCACGCTCACTGTATAAGTACCCACCGGCAATGAAGGCGCATAGTAGAACCCGTCGTCGTTGGTGGTGACCGTCCGCGATTGTCCAGTGCGCTCTTCACTGATTGCGACGTCGGCTTTAGGAACGACGGCGCCGCGCGGATCGCGCACGGTGCCGCTAATACTGCCCACTGTGCTTGTCTGGCCGTGAACTCCAATCACGATGCCCATGAACAGCAAAAGCAGCCCTGCCTGAAAGACGGCTCTTGTTCGGACTAGCGAATTTTGTTGCTTTAGCATAAATGGCTTCTCCTCAGAGCTGCTATTGGGTGTCGAACGACTAGTTTTTGGCTACACAGTCGCCTGGGCGAAATTGCGCCAGACAGAAATCCTGGAAAACCGTCTGCTCTTAAGCATAAAGGCCCGAAGCCCCGAGTTAAGCAAGACGGCATCGAACAACGACGTTTGAAAACAGTTTGAAAACGCTCTATCGGCGGTTCCTGTCCGCCCTACCTACGTGCCTGGAGAATTAATGCACCTAAACGAATGATTGTATTGCCCGTAAAATAGCCAAAATTATGCTCGCAATATACCAGCATTAGGAACCAACTTGCGAGTTAATTGGGGTATAACTACGTTGCCTCGATAAAGGTGACCGGAGAACCAAGAATCAGCACCCTCCATGAGCGACGGGGAGGGTGTTACATTCACAAGGCAACATGTTTCAATGACAAATCTCGATGGAATTTCTTATTTCTACCGATTGGCGCTGTTTTAGTCATCCGCTGCGATGCAAGCACCACTCGGGCGAGCCGACGCATCTGCATCGCAGTACCAAGTCGGCTGGTGAGAGGTCTCATTGTGATGCGAAGTGACGAAGGTCGCGGGTCCGCTCAGAAGAGCGGTCTCTCCACTAGAAGCAGAGTAAGAATAGATTTTGGTTCTTGGAGTACGCCCGGCAGGACTCGAACCTGCGACCCCCTGCTTAGAAGGCAGATGCTCTATCCAACTGAGCTACGGGCGCAAACAATGGTTCAAAGCAAAAAGTGAAAGGCAAAAGTTTTGGGAGACGACTTTTGCCTTTGTTGCATTTCTTTTCTTTCAAAGAGTCGGGGCGATTGGATTCGAACCAACGACCTCTCGGTCCCAAACCGAGCGCACTACCAGGCTGTGCTACGCCCCGAGCAGATTGATTCTAGATGAGCATCCAGCGACGGTCAATGAATGAAAGCGCTGTGCTTCATAGCCTCAGGTTGCTTCGCAACTTTGCTTACCTATCAATGAATGCCTCGACTCTTGTCTTCTTCCGTACTGACCCTTCGTTGCGTGCGCTCGGAACCGTGTGCTAGCATCGGGGACGATATGGTGGAGTTAGAAAGTCCCATCAAACAAACAGTCCTCGATAATGGCTTAACAATTATTTCGGAAAGAATGGATCACGTAAGATCCGCATCGGTTGGTATCTGGGTGCGTTCGGGATCTCGTCACGAAGCGGCTCCCCTCAACGGCATTTCACACTTCATCGAACACACTCTGTTCAAAGGCACACGCGATCGAACATCTCGTGAAATAGCCGTCGAGAGTGACGCTATCGGCGGGCACGTCGATGCATTCACCAGCCGCGAAGTAGCAAGCTACTACGTAAAAGTACTCGATGAACATCTGTCGCGTGCTTTCGACTTGCTCGCTGATCTGGTTACCGCGCCGCTGTTCGCTGATGAAGAGCTCGACCGCGAACGCAACGTCGTGACCGAAGAAATAAAGATGGTCGAGGACACGCCCGACGATCTCGTACACGAAGTATTTGTTGCGAACTTCTGGCCGGATCATCCGCTTGGTCGCTCGATCCTCGGAACTGTCGATACGTTGGCGACCTTCAACCATGATCGCGTAAACAACTATTTTTCCGATGTGTATGCGCCGCGCAATCTGGTGGTAGCCGGCGCCGGTAATCTTGAACACGAACGGTTCGTCGATATGGTTTCCCGGTATCTGGGAGGCCTCAAGGACCGTCCCGTCAATCTGCGAGCATCGGCGCCGCTGCATACGAGCCGTCGCATCGTGCTGGACAAGGACCTCGAGCAAACCCACTTGCTGCTCGGGACCTCGTGTCCGTCAATGACTTCGGCCGATCGTTATTGCGTACATGTTCTCAATGTGATTCTAGGCGGCGGGATGAGCTCGAGGCTGTTTCAAACGATTCGAGAAGAGCACGGCTTGGCTTACGCGGTTTTTTCCGGCGTAAATGCTTACACGGACGCCGGGTATCTGTCGGTTTATGCGGCGACTTCACCGGACCAGGTCACCGACGTCATTAAATTGAGCGTCGAGGAGTTCGAGAAGCTGAAGCGCGAATTGGTTACCGAAGCCGAGCTTCAGCGAGCGAAGGATCAGCTTAAGGTTTCGATAATGCTTAGCCTCGAATCGACTTCGGCGCGCATGAGCAACCTCGCCAGGCAAGAGATTTTCTTTGGCCGTCAGTTCACTCTTGATGAGATCCTCGAGCGAATTGATCGAGTCACGATGGCAGACGTGCAACGAGTCGCAAATGAAATATTCTCGAATGAAGATCTGGCAATAACGGCGCTCGGACAACTCGGTTCCCTCGATCTTGATCACGCGCAGATTGCAGTTTGAAGAACAGGGCTCAGCTGAGCGCTGAGGAGTGCTTAGCGATTCCCGTTCGCTCTCAGTCCTCAGCACTCGACACTCAGTCCCCGACATGAGATTGATCATCCTAGGCAGCGGAAGCTCCGGTAACGTGCTCTACGTCGAGTCGGGCGCGACCAGCGCTTTAGTCGATCTGGGACTATCGGCAAAAGAAACCGCTCGGCGTATGACCGAAGCCGGCGTCGATCCTACAAGTCTCTCCGCAATCGTCATCACCCACGAACATTCCGATCACGTCAAAGGCGCGCGCGTTTTTTCCTCGACTGCCCAGGTTCCTATTTTCATGTCTGAAGCCACGCGCGTGGTCTGCAACTTTCCCGAGAACGGCGAGAAGGGCCAGTGGGGTGAAACGATCACTTCGAGCGAGCCGTTTCAGATTGGCTCGCTGAGCTTCCATCCGTTCACGATACCGCACGATGGCGTTGACACCTTCGCGCTAACGGTCGAATCGGAAGGCATCAAGGTTGGAGTCGTAACTGATCTAGGCTACATTACTCAGTTGGTGACGGAGAGATTGAGAGGCTCGACGTTGGTGGTAATCGAATCCAATCACGATCGCGATATGTTGAAGGTTGGGCCTTATCCGTGGTCCGTCAAGCAGCGGATCGCTAGCAACGTGGGCCACCTTTCCAACGACGAAACGTCTCGATGGATTCGCGAAGACTTCGACGGGCAAGCTGAGTATCTGGTGCTCGCGCACTTGTCTCGTCATTGCAATCACCCGGAGCTAGCTCGATTGTCCGCGCTTCAAGCGCTCGACTATCACGGCTCGCTCTTTTTCCGTCGCGCCGAAGAGCGCGTTAGAATCGCACCGCCGGATCGCGCGAGTGAGTGGTTTGAACTCTAACGAGCGGGGTTGGGGTCTGGGAGTTAGGGGTTGGCTTCAGCCCCAGCGCCCAACCCCTGACCCCCAATCCCAATTCTATGATTGAACGATACACGCGGCCAGAGATGGGCGCGATTTGGACAGATCAAAATGGATTTCAGAAATGGCTCGACGTTGAGATCGCAGTCTGCGAAGTGCACGCCGACATGGGCACGATACCTCGTGAGGCCGTCGATAAAATCAAACGCACCGCAAGTTTTTCTGTCGAACGCATCAATGAAATCGAACGCACAACTCGCCATGATGTGATCGCGTTCACGACCGCGCTCGCGGAGGCCATCGGTCCCGAGTCGCGTTATGTTCATTACGGCCTTACTTCGTCCGATGTCGTCGATACCGCAAACGCGTTGCTGATGCGAGATGCCGCGACACTCTTGCTTGAAGACCTCGATCGATTAGGCCTCGTCCTCAAGCGGCGTGCGATCGAGCACAGAGACACTGCGATGATGGGCCGAACTCACGGTGTTCACGCGGAGCCAACGACGTTCGGGCTTGTTCTGGCGTTGTACTACTCGGAGAACGAGCGCAACAAAGAGCGGCTCAAGCGCGCGCGCGAGGTTGTGAGCTACGGCAAGGTCTCCGGCGCGGTTGGCACATTCGCACATTTGGATCCCGAGGTTGAGGAGCGCGTCTGCGCAAAGCTTGCACTCAAACACGCAACCATATCGACTCAGATCGTTCAACGCGATCGCCACGCAGAACTAATGTCGACTCTGGCAATCATCGCATCGTCGATGGAAAAGATTGCGCTCGAAGTGCGTCACCTTCAACGCACTGAAGTTCGCGAGGCCGAAGAGCCATTCTCCGCCGGACAGAAGGGCTCATCGGCGATGCCTCACAAGCGTAACCCCGTCACCTCCGAGCAGATCTGCGGGCTCGCGCGAGTCGTTCGTTCCAACGCGCAAGCAGCTTTCGAGAACAACGCGCTGTGGCACGAACGTGATATATCACACTCATCGGTCGAGCGGATAATTCTGCCCGACTCGTGCATACTGACGGACTATCTGATAAGCAAAACCGAGTGGGTGATTGATGGTCTCGCCGTTTATCCAAATCGAATGCGCGCGAACCTCGAATCGCTTGGGGGCGTCACCGCGAGCGGTCAGTTGTTGCTGGAGCTCACCAGCAAAGGAGTCTCTCGCGAAGATGCTTATGCGATCGTACAGCCGCTTGCGATGAGAGTTTGGGACGAAGGCGCAAACTTCCGCGAGCTTGTGATGAATGACAAGCGCATTACGGACAAGCTATCGCTACAAGAGTTGAATCAGTTGTTCGACGTGAACCGTCAGCTTCGCAACGTCGATAAGATATTCAAGAGAGTGTTTGGAGAATAGTCAGCGGTCCTTATGAAAGCCAGGATATTCGTCACGCTCAAGCCATCCGTGCTCGATCCGCAAGGTAAAGCAATTCATCACGCCGTTGAAACAATTGGTTTTACCGGTATCAAAGACGTTCGGCAGGGCAAATATTTTGAAGTCGCCATCGACGCTTCGCTTTCACCCGAAGAGGCACGGGCCGCAGTCGAACGCATGGCTCGCGACGTCCTTGCCAACCCAATCATCGAAGATTATCGCGTCGAACTAGTTGACTAACGATCGATTCCCACGCAAATTTTCAGAGGAATCAGTCGTACCGCGCACAACGTGCAGCACCGATGTGTTACCAACTGTACGATTGAGATTTACTTCGATTTCTTTCGCGGCGGGAAGATATCGGCGGGAACGCCCGGAAACGCTTTCTGCACCGCCTTCACGAACTTCGGGTCAGGATCGTCAGCGCCCATTGGATTGTCAGGATCTTCAGGAATGACCGACAGGTCAACAACCTTCCACGCGCCGTTCTCTCGATGAACAAGATTGGCTCCGCCTTCGGCAACCGCCTTGCCCTTCTTGTCGAGCGGGGTCGTGTCCACCCAGGCCCAATCGCCGTGAACCTTCAAGTACAAGACTTTGAATACAACCTTCTGGTCGCCACGCAACGCGTCCATGATCGCCTTGCGTTCGGTGCTTCCTGCGGCCGGCGTGTGGACCTTCGAGGCTGAATCGTCGCGGGTGTCCTGCGCTGAAACGCATTCGAGCATAGCCGTTGGAAATTTCGCTTCTCCGTGATGACCAGGCGCGAAACCGCGCGTCACCACAACCAGGATCATGATCAAAACAATATTCCAAACTTTCATCACTCGTCTTCTCCTTCATTCGCAGGTTCAAACTAACGTGCTCACCGCGAAATCGACTGTCGCTCGCGCGATTGTACCTTTCATGAAACCAGACTCAAAGCATTATCAACCCTGCAAGCGGACGAAACGCATATTGAATAAGTGGAGCTAGATTCCATTTCCTGATCGTGAGATAATGCCGCTTACGAACCCCCGAAGCGGCATTCCCAAACCCGCTCAACGAATCGGAGGAGTAAATGAAATTCGGCGTAGTGATGTTCCCGGGTTCGAACTGCGATCACGATACCTATCACGTAATAAGCAAAGTCATCGGGCAGCCCGTTGATTTCATCTGGCATCGACAGAACTCGGTAGCCGACTGCGACGCGGTAATTCTGCCGGGCGGTTTCTCTTACGGCGACTATCTGCGGACCGGCGCGATCGCGCGTTTCAGTCCGGTGATGGGAGCGGTCAAGGAATTCGCATCGCGAGGCGGGCTGGTGATGGGAATCTGCAACGGGTTTCAGATTCTCTGCGAAGCGGGACTGTTGCCGGGTGCGCTTCTAAGAAACAAGGACCTCAAGTTCATTTGCGGACACATCAACATCCGAGTCGAAGCTACCGACACGCCTTACACAAATCGCTGTCAGCGCGGACAAGTTCTTTCAGTGCCGATCGCACACGGCGACGGGAATTATTTTTGTGACGCGGCGACGCTCGCCGAGCTTCAACGAGATAATCGAATAATCTTTCGCTATTCCGACTCAAACGGCAGCTTGGCCTCCGACGCCAATCCGAACGGCTCGCTCGATAACATCGCCGGCATATGCAATCGCGACCGCAACGTGTTGGGCATGATGCCTCACCCTGAACGCGCGAGCGAACAACTGCTTGGTAGCAGCGACGGCCGAATCATTTTTTATTCCCTTGCCGACACGCTCGCCGAACTGGCGAAAGCCTCTTGACTCGCACATTGCAAAATGGCAACGCCTTCACAAGAAAGGGGCACCCTTTCGGGCGCCCCAAAATGAATGATGCTGCGGTGAGAAACTTCTTCAATTGCGCGGACGCTTGACCGCATAGTCGGGCCAGCACATCAGCGGCGCTCGCGGATCGGATGGATCGAAATCTGAAGTTTCGTCTGCGCCTCGTCCGAACGGAAAGAGCGTAGTTGTAACCGGCGCCGGTTGAGCGAACTTCGGATCGAGCGCCTTAGCTATTTGGTCCCTCGAGTCTTCGAGGTGCAACCGCGTCGCGCGATCCCTAGTGTGCAGCATCGCTCGCGCGATCATCTGATTCAACGAGTGCAACTCACCTCGGATGAACGGACGTTGCTCGTCTGTTACGGGCGCGCGGCCGTTAAGCTTTTCCGCAAGCAAGTCGAGATACGCTCGCTGAAGGTTGCGACGATATGCGTCAACGCGCACAGTCGGACTCTCAAGCTCGCGCCAAATTCCGCGTCGGACATCTTCGAGGAACTCCGCCGGCTTGTAAGCGGCTGCGCCGTCCATCGCCTCTTGCTCGACAAGGCGATTGAATCTCGGTCCGCTCATCAACGAATTGAGTACTCGAAGCTGGCCGGCTTTGATCAGATCGAGCGCTCCCGACGGTTCTATGCGTCTGAGCACTTCCGGTTTAAGCGCCCACGTAGGCGTGGTGAATGCATTATCGTTCAGGAAGCGAACTGCGGCCGCTTGTTGTTGCCTGGGAACCGGCGTGAACAGCACGCCATCCTGACCCGCGTATTTTTCCTGCGAGTTGAACCCGCCGACGATTTGCGTGACGTGATTCAACTCGGTGGCCCATTGCCCGAGCATTCGACCATACAATTCTGAAAGATCATCGTATGGTTCACCCGGTCTGCTAGTGGTTGTCAACAACAAATTCGAAACGCGCTCGAGGTTTTTTAGTCCAAGCGCCGTCGATTTTATCGCATCGGCATCGCCGACGGCTTCGGTGTTCTCTCCGGGATCTGATCCCCGTGAGCCTGGAGTCGAGAATCGAAGCCACGGAGTCTTGTCCTGTGCGCGAGCCCACTCGTCAAGCGTCTTGCGTTCTTCGTCGGGCGTGCGCGCGCTCGGAATCGGCTTGTAGCCCCACATCGTCGCCCACTTGTCGTAAGGTCCAATGCCGGGAACCAGCAACGCGGGGTCTACCTTGTCTTCGGGTTGAACGACGTAGTTGAACCTCGAGTAATCCATCAGCGTGGGAGTGTGTCCCATCGTCTTAAGCCATTCTTTATCGCGAACCTTGTCCGCCGGATAAAGCGCGCTCGCCTTCATGTTGTGTTGGAATCCGAGCGTGTGTCCGACTTCGTGCGCGACCACGTATTCGATCAGGGTGCCCATCAGATCGTCGGGCAATGGGAAGTGCTGCGCACGTTGATCGAGAGGTCCTACCTGAAGGAAGTACCAGTCTCGTTGAAGGTTCATCACGTTGTGATAGAACTGAATGTCGGCATTGAGAATTTCGCCCGTGCGCGGATCGGAAATGTGCGGCCCTACGGCGTTCTCGATCGTCGAAGGCAACCAACGAACGACAGAGTAGCGGACGTCTTCAGGGCTCCACTCGGGATCCTGATCAGGGGTCGGCGCTTCTTTTGCGATGATCGCGTTCTTGAAGCCGGCTTCTTCAAAAGCCGCCTGCCACTTCTCGATGCCGCGTTTGATGTAAGACACCCACTTGGTCGGCGTTGCGGGATCGATATAGTAAACGATCGGCTTCACCGGTTCAGATAGCGCTGCGTTTGGATCTTTCTTTTCCAATCTCCAGCGCGTTATGTAACGGCGTTGAGGCGCGCGATGCTCATCAACGCCGTAGTCCGTCATCCGCTCGGTAAAGTATCCAACACGCTCGTCGAAGAGCCGAGGCATCATCGGTTTTTCAGGAAGCTTCACCATGCTGTAGTGCATCAACACGGTCGCGCTGCCAGCGCGCATCCCTGCTCCGATGAACGGGTTTGGCGGTTGCGGTGCTCCGCCAGGCGTTGTGATCTCCGGAGGCGAAGTGAATGTATGCGTTGCTTCGACTTCGATGTTGGTCGGGAACGAAACGACTCGCTCGATGAATGAACGCGATGTGTCAAACCCTCGCGCTCGCAATCGCTGCCTCGCGCTGAACTCGATCACTTCAGTCGTGAACAATCGAGTGACGTCGATGACCGGAGCTTCATCCTTGCCGAGCGCTTCGATCCAGAATGACATCAGAATCGAATTGTTGTTGGCCGCTTGAACCGCTCTCGAGACGGGAAGCTTTGGATCAGCCACAACGTCGTACGAAACGCTTCGAAGCAGGACGCGATTCCCGTGACGCTCCCATCGCACGACGTGATCGTCGACGTATTGTCCCCCGTAACCGACGCCCAAAGTCGTGCGAGCGATTTGACTGACCCAAAGAAAATCTTTACCCAGTTCAGCTTTCGGAATCTCGTAATAGATCTTGTCTTTGATCCGATGAACGGTGAAGACGCCGGCGTCTGATTTAGCGTCCTTAGTGATCACCTTGTCATAAGGTTTTATCTCCGGCGCGGTGTCGCGTCGAAACGGGAAATCCTGGCCGCCCGCAGCCGGCACTGGAGTTTGAGGATCTTGCGGCTGATGCGCCAATGCGAATGAATTGAGAGTCAGCGCGACAGCCGCAGCCAAACATGCGACTACGATCTTTTTCATATTAGTCTTCCTCGAATTTGAAGGACTATCGTCAAGCCACTGGACTTGCGGAAGCCTGCAAGCATAGTCCCTTCAAGTGCGGAATTCAATCGCTGCGCAGATCATGTTGGTGTGGCTCGGACACCGCGATTGCGCGGCCCATACCCGTGTGCTATAAGCCTTGAGCTTTGCGAACGCGCTTGAACAAAACACGATGAAACTGCGCTTACCGAAGATTTCGTTGACTTGGAAAATAATGATCGGGCTGGTGCTCGGCATAGCGCTCGGCTATCTCAAGCCCGAGTGGGGCACTGCAGTTCGACCGCTCTCGTTGTTGTTTCTCAACCTCATCAAATCAATCATCGCTCCTCTTATATTTTCAACTCTAGTCATCGGCATTGCCGGAACGGGCGATATCAAACAGGTCGGGCGAATTGGAATAAAAGCGCTTTTGTATTTCGAAATCGTCACGACGTTCGCGCTGTTCATCGGGCTTGCTGCCGTTAACATCACGAAGCCCGGAGTCGGAGTCTCGCTTGCGGGAATAACCAAACCAGAAGACAAAGCTGTGCTCGCAGAACGAGCTCGCAGCCTCGCAGGTGAAGCAACCGAATCATCAAAGCGGGCCGCTGATCTGGCGACCGCTGCGCAAGGGGGAACAAATCCGGACGCTGCCAATCGCGCTGTTGCCGAAGCGGTCACCGCTTCGCAGAAATCATCGGGCGCTGCGCAAGCAGTCGCGAAAGGCTTGACCGCTCCCGACCCGCCTGCAAAGCCTCAAGCGTTTGGCGACATCGTCGCTCATCTTTCGCCTGTTTCGATTATCAAAGCGATGGCTGATGGCGATGTGCTTCAAATCGTGGTCTTCTCGGTTTTGTTCGCGCTGGCGGTCACGAGTATTGGCGCAAAGGCGGCCGCAGTTGTCGCGTGGTGCGAGTCTCTTGCAAGCATCATGTTTCGCTTCACGGAGTTTGTGATGAAGTTCGCGCCGATCGGCGTGGGCGCCGCGATGGCGAACACAGTCGGCCACAGCGGGCTCGGTGTGCTTCAGAATCTTGGCATGCTCGTCGGCACGCTTTATGGAGCTTTAACAGTGTTTCTGCTCGCGGTGCTTGTGCCGGTCGCGATGATCTTTCGCGTGCCGCTAAAAGATTTCTTCCGAGCTGTCCGAACTCCTGCGACGATCGCGTTCGCGACGACGTCTTCGGAATCAGCTTTGCCGCGTGCGATGGAAAATATGGAACGGCTCGGCGTGCCGCGCCGGATTGTCGGATTCGTCTTGCCGACGGGCTACAGCTTCAACCTCGATGGCACAACAGTCTACTTATCGCTTGCGTCGATCTTCGTCGCGCAAGCTGCGGGCGTTCACCTGACGTGGTGGCAACAGCTCACGATGCTTTTCACTCTTATGTTGACTTCAAAAGGCGTGGCCGGAGTTCCACGAGCGGCGTTGGTGATCCTGCTCGGGACATTGAGCTCGTTCAACCTTCCGGCCGAAGGAGTGATCATCATTCTCGGCGTTGATGAATTGATGGATATGGGTCGAACGGCGGTCAACGTCGTTGGAAACTGTTTAGCAACGGTAGTCGTTGCAAGGTGGGAAGGCGCTTTTCGCAACGACGAGTGGAAAGCCGAAGAGAAAGAGCTAGAAGCTATCACCGGAGAGAAAGCGCTTGTCGGCGCCGACTGATCCACTTTGATCATTTCATTCAGTCAGCATTCTTCCTATTACTCCCTGAATTGTTGTCTGAGAAAGTATCGGTGTGCGACTCCCGGTCCTAAGGGACATCGGTTGCCGGGACTATTCAAAGCACATCTACAGATCGGCCAGTTTTGTAAGGTAAACTCGCGGAAAGAAAGTTAGTGGCGTGAAGTTGGAGGAAAACCAAAAGCCATACCGCTCTCACGACAGTAGGGGGTGGGGTGGGGATAACGTAGGAATGACCGGCGGAGATGGACCCCGCCGGTCGTATTGGTATTTACCGTAAATAGCCTAGCAGCCGTCAGGCGCAAATTTAAGCTGCCCATTACAGTTTGCGATGTCGTACTTGAGTTTACTTTCTTGCCAAGTGCCATCTGTTTTTTGGCACTCTGCAATCAAATAGAACCTGCCTTGTTCGGCTGGTTCAAGCCGAACATTCCTTGATGTCTGCTGATATGTTCCTGGAGGCGGGGCTGTGGTTGGCATAACGCTCCTTTTCTAATCTAAAGTGAAGTTGATTACAACTCGCAAACGTTATATACCCTCCCGTTCTAGATGTCAAGCTCAAAGTAAGTTCTATTGCTTAGCCGCGCGTTCAAGGTAGAAGTTTTACTCGCGTTCGTGGAGTGTAAATCACGAATGTACGTATACTCTCGATATGGAAAAGATCAAGGAAGTTGACGTGCGCGCAAAACTTATTTCTTTCACCGTCGAAGTGTTCAGGCACGGGACAAGGGAGAGTTTGTTGCAAAGATCAACGGCTTTACTCCTCCGCTTGCTCAAGAGGTCTCACCCGGAGGAAGTGTCGTTTACATGAAAATATTGACGAGGAAGAGTTGAGAGACACGAATTACGAAAGCTTAGTTGAGCGTTGTAGGGCGCGGATAAGGGAAATCGACGGGGAGATACTCACAGAGAGAGAAGTTGAGATCGGTTAGAATTGATTCTTCGGCTCTCCCATCATCACCTCCATCCGGGACTTTACGGCGGGCAGAAGTTTGTCGATGGACTTGAGCTTCATCGCGTAAGCGGTTTTCGTTCAATCCTTCTCCGTAGTTTGTTGAACGGTCTAAAGAGGGATGCACCATCATTTGAACTCGCCTCACTATTCTCTGTTCGATTCACATTTCAATGAAAAGCAGTTTCGGATTCAAGTCTCGTCAGATAGAATTCTAAGTCCGCTCGAAGCCGCCACGAGCATCGTGCAAACGCGGCAACTACTGAAGCATCCGTGGAGGGACCATGGCTAGAAAGAAAATAACCGTAGTCGGCGCCGGCAACGTCGGAGCTACCGCGGCTCAGCGGCTTGCCGATAAAGAACTCGGCGACGTCGTGTTGGTTGATATCATCGAAGGCATGCCGCAGGGCAAGGCGCTCGACCTCGCAGAAACGGCGCCGATTGAAGGCTACGACTCGCGGCTCGTCGGAACGAACGGCTACAAAGAGACTGCCGATTCCGACGTTGTAATCATAACTTCGGGTCTTGCGCGAAAGCCCGGAATGAGCCGCGATGATTTATTGCGCACCAACGCTCAAATAGTTGGATCGGTCACCGATGAAATCATGAAGTATTCGCGCAATCCGATACTGATCATCGTTTCGAATCCGCTTGATGCGATGTGCCACGTGGCAATGAATCATTCGGGTCTGCCAAAGCAACGAGTGATCGGAATGGCCGGAGTGTTGGACTCGGCTCGAATGCGGTGCTTCATCGCCGAGGCTTTAAACGTGTCAGTCGAAAACGTAACCGCGTTTGTGTTGGGCGGGCACGGCGACACGATGGTCCCGTTGCCGCGCTATTCTACGGTTGCGGGAATTCCGCTCCCCGACCTCCTGCCAAAAGAAAAGATCGATCAAATAGTAACGCGCACGGCGAACGGCGGCGCGGAAATAGTTAGTCTCCTCAAGACGGGTTCTGCCTATTACGCTCCATCAGCCGCCGCGGTTGAGATGGTAGAAGCGATTCTCAAAGACAAGAAAAAGATTCTTCCATGCGCGGCTCTTCTTGAAGGCGAGTACGGCATCAGCGGTTTGTTTGTCGGAGTGCCGGTGAAGCTCGGCGAACGAGGCATCGAGGAGATTATCCAGATCAACCTGACGACCGACGAGCGATCGGCGCTTCATCGCTCGGCAGCCGCAGTGCAGGAACTTGTAAATGTCATGGGGCGTTGAACAGACAAAGGTCATTTGAAGTTTGAGAAATGAGTATCGTTATTATGTGACTCTTGACTCGATTTTTCTTGACTCTGTTTTGTCGTTGAGCTAGTATGCGGCCCGCTTCGGGATGCTTTGAATACTACACAGAGCGACGACAGTCTTGAGCACCACCCAGTCAAAGCTCGATAAGAAGCCGCAAAGCGATGCTCGCAAGTTTACGAGCATTGCTTTGCGGTTTCTTGTTTTGCGTCAGGTCGAAGCATCGACGGCGCTGCGTGTCGCGGTCGCTGTTCGTTGTGATCCGCGACAACGCTTCAAACCACGGACGAACATCGAGACAGGTGGAGGAGGATCTATGTCGATGTCACAGGGCAAGGTCAAGTGGTTCAGCAATGCAAAAGGCTATGGGTTCATTGAACAACCGGGCGGGGCAGATGTTTTCGTGCATTACTCCGCGATTCAGGAGGATGGTTACAAATCGCTCAAGCAGGGAGAGACGGTCGAGTTCGAAGTGGTCCAGGGACCGAAAGGACCGCAGGCTGAGACTGTGAAAAGGCTTTAGTCTTCAGCTCAGGCTAACCATTCATGGCCTCGTTCTTCGGAGCGGGGCTCTTTTTTTGCAGGGTATTGCAATCGCCGTGAGCTTCCCATCAAACTACGAGCCGGTTTGGACTGCTCGATAAACAATTTCAGCAAGCGCATTCTCATGACACGTTCTTTGAACAGCAAGCAACCAAGTTAGCCTGCCGGCATCGGAACATCTTTGAAGCGCCGGCGTGTTTAAGAATCGACAAGACCCGGCCAGGCGAGGGGCGAATTTTTTGGTTCGATAACCGCGTTGTTTCTTTGTGGAGGGCACCATGCTTTCTCAGATGATTTCCAGGCTGGCACGCTCGTTCCTGATAGTTCTGCTCTTTAATTCAATCGTCACTTCGATCGTCTCCGCTCAATCGCCTCCCGCACAGACTTCATCCAAGTCAGCCGAAGAAAAAAAGGCGCGTGAGGAAAGAGAAAAGAAAGCGTTGACGCTCGTCGACGAGATCATCACAGAAACCGAGTCACTCACACTATCCGAGAACCGAGCTCGGATCGACATCGCATTGGCCGATTCGCTTTGGCCTCGAGATGAAAAGCGCGCGCGCTTGCTTTTCAAGCAAGCAGTAGCAAGCTTTGTAGAGATCACCGCAGCCGCGGCCATCGTCGATGCTCCGAACCGCGACTATCTTGCGCAAGTTGGTCAACAGCTAAGGCAGGAAATCTTGCAGATTGCAGCCAAACACGATGCTGGACTCGCGCTTGATTTCTTGAAGGCGACTCGACCACGCTCGCCTCAGCAGCAGCCATACTGGCAACCGAATTTCGAAGCGCAGCTCGAGATGCAGCTCGCCGCGCAGATCGTCACAAAAGACCCAAAAGAAGCGCTATCAATTGCCGAAGAGTCATTGAAGTTAGGGCTCGGGCAGGACGCAACGAACATTCTCTACAGCTTGAATTCGCAGGACAAGGCGGCCGGTGAAACATTTCTTAATGACATTCTCAACCAACTTCGAAGCGGTGAGTCGAGCAAGAGCCCGGCTGCGCCGTACATCGCGTTGTCACTGTTGCGCAATTGGATTGACAACAACCGCGCTGCATCAGGCCAGTCCGGCGAGCGGCCAACGTCCAGCATGTCGCTAACAAACTTGAACGCCGATGTGGCGCGCGAACTGAGCGCGATGATTATCAACGCGGTTATGAACGGGGGGTCGAGCAACTCTGTCGGAATGTTCACGGGAATGATCGTCGACGGTGAAGAAGGTCTCTCTCAATTCTATCCCGGCCAATTAGTCGGAATCATCCAACAGTTGAAGCCGATGCTGCCGGATATTGAAAAGCTGTCGCCTGCTCAATTCTCTGCCTTCAGCAATAAGTTCGCTGAGCTCGAAAAGTTGAATGAGTCGCAACAAGGCCCGTGGGCGAAGTATAGACAACTCAGCCAGAATGGGACTGCCGAAGAACTTATGCAAGCTGCGAAGACTGCCCCTGCCGGTGTTTCGGAAGCCCTCCTTCAGCAGGCGGCGTGGAAAGCAATCGGTCAGGGTGACGCTGACGCGGCCCATCAGATCGTCGAAAAGATCGCTGATCCCAGGCAGCGCGCCGAGATGGAATTGAATCTGGCGCGCCGGTCTTTCGAGCGCGCCCAATCGGAGAAGAAAATCGCGGAAGCTCGCTCATTACTGTCGCGCTTGCCCGCGGAGGAGCGCATCGCTTTGTTAGCCCAGATGGCCACATCGGCCGCGAGCGACGGCAACAAGGCAATGGCTATCGATCTTCTAAACGAGGCAGAAGCTCTGCTGGGATATCGCGCCCTGAACTACCAGCAGCTCGGGGCCGAGCTGCAGATCTCGACCGCTTATGAGCAACTCAATTTGAGCAAGAGCGCCGGGCTCGTCGAGAAGGCAATCAATCAGCTCAACGAGCTGGCAGTCGCCGCACTTGTATTGAACGGATTTGACCTTCAACAGTACTTCAGGGATGGTGAGCTGGTTATCAATGGCGGCAATCAGTTGAGTCAACTGGCTCAGGAGTCAGCTCAGAGGCTGGGCTCGCTTTCGCGATATGATTTTGATCGCGCCAAGTCAGTGGCTGAAGAGTTTCAGCGGCCGGAAATGCGAATCATGTCGCTGCTGCAGATCGCTCAGGCAGCGCTAACCAGCGAAGGCCACTGACCACAGATCGACACTCGGCGACGCTCCTCACTATCGAGCTGCCCGTGCGGCGAATTTCACCCGGCCATTATCAACCCCGACAATAAAGTCTACGGCTTCGGTCGCCAGATGATCTTTGATGTGCTCGGCCCGCGACGTGATGAATTGAGTGAAGATTTCCAGACTCAACGCTCCCAGTCTCTCACCGCACTCACGCTTGGCTGCGACCAGCCGATCGTAAAGTTCGCTGACCTTTTCCGGTTCAAGCTGCGGATCGTGACAACGAATCGCGGCGATGTGTCCGCGCATCGCGATCTGAGCTTCAGCCGTCGGCGGCCTACCGCTCTCTTCGCGATCCTGAGTCTGCCTGCGCCACAGCTCACGCATGACATTGTAGCGCGCAACCAAACCGTTATAGCGAAAGCGCTGGCCGAACGTCAGTCCGCGTGCGTCATATAAACGCTTGATCGCGGTATCGACTCGCCCCTTCGTCTCGAGAGGCGGACGAGCCGTCCCACCGTTGAAAAAAATGTCGTACTCAACCTTCAGTCGTCGAATCTCGTATTCAAGACGGTCGAGCTCCTGGTCAATGGCATTGTCTACGTTGGACTCCATAGGACTGCTCCAGGAGGGCTTGGGTGTAACCAGTAGGGGTTGTGTTAGAATGTACGACAGACACTGACCCGTGTCAACGGAAATCACATGAATCATCTGCTTAGATCGTTGCCCTCGATCGAGCGGCTGCTGGAGAGGCCGTTGGCATTACAGCTTTCCGAAACTCGGGGCCGCGAGCGCGTTCGAGACTGGCTTCGCGAGATTACTGGCGACCTACGCGGACAACTTGAGAACGCGCAGTCCTCGGTCCACAGTCCTCAGTCCTTGATTGAAGAAGTCGAGCGACTGCTCGAGGCGCGAGCCGCGGCGACCTCGCGACCGTCGCTCAGGCGAGTCGTCAATGCTACTGGTGTAATCCTCCATACCAATCTCGGAAGGGCTCCGCTAGCTCGCCAGGCGGTCGAGGCCCTCTCGGAGACTGGCCCTCACTACTCGAATCTGGAATACGACTTGAATCGCGGCGAGAGAGGACGCCGCGAGGGGCATTGTCAGGACTTACTGACCCGGCTTACCGGGAGCGAGGCGGCCGTTGTAGCAAACAACAACGCTGCGGCCGTGTTGCTTGTGTTGAATACACTCGCTGAAGGCGGCGAAGTGATTGTCTCGCGAGGTGAATTGATAGAAATCGGCGGCAGCTTTCGAATTCCCGATGTGATGGAAAAAAGCGGCGCCGTCCTTCGAGAGGTCGGCACGACGAACCGAACGCGCATCGCCGATTACGAGCGCGCGATCAACGAACGAACGCGTCTGATTCTGCGCGTGCATCCGTCGAACTATCGCATCATTGGATTCACCCAGCGGCCGACGACGCGCGAGATCGCGGAGCTTTCTCGGCAAGCAAACGTTCCTTCCTTCGAAGATCTCGGCTCCGGTTGCCTCATCGATCTCTCTCCTTACGGCGTGAAGGACGAACCTGTCGTCGCGGAGTCGCTTGCCGCAGGAATTTCAGTCGTCTCGTTTAGCGGCGATAAGATGCTGGGCGGGCCGCAAGCGGGAATCATTGCCGGCTCAGGCGAGATCATTGCCCGCGTGAAGAAGAATCCTTTGATGCGAGCGCTAAGAGTCGACAAGGCGACCTACGCCGCGCTTGAAGCGACGCTCCGATTATATGAACGAGGGGTGGCTCGCGAAGAAGTGCCGGTGATTCGCGCCATTGCAACGACTCGCGAAGAGCTTGTGGAACGCGCCTCGAGTTTTGCAGAGGCAATCGCGCGAATGTCGAACGGCAGATTCAAAATAAGTTTGGAGGATAGCTCATCCGTGATCGGCGGAGGCTCGGCGCCTGAGGTCACGCTTCCGACTGTGGTCATTGCGTTGCACCAACAAGGCGCTACCGCGTCCGCGTTGGAAGAGCGTCTTCGAAAGCGAGACATTCCGATCATCACTCGCACTGAGCGTGATCGAGTCATGCTCGACTTACGAACCGTAACGATCGATGAAGAAGCAATAATACTCGACGCCATAGCTGCGCTATCTCAGGAGACTTCAGTGGAAATATCGGCTCGGACCAGTGCCGTGTGAATTTCTTAGTTCGGAATCGCGGCGATGCTTGCGATCCCGAATCAAACTCTAAGGACAGACAAATGTTGTTTTTACTTCTAAACCTCCTTCAACAGCAGACGAGGTTATCAAAGGTAGTGATTGTTGGGGCGGTGCTCTTGTTTATTGCGGGGGTATCATTGCTCGTCTACTTTTACCGGCGATACCAGCGCATCGAGAAGGAACCAGAAGAAGATTGGGACCTGTCGCGCCGAAGTCTCTTCGTAAATGTGACTCCTCCGGCGCAACGCGCTGAAGAGCCCGCGCCAGTCGAGCATTCGGTCGCGATCCAACAACGGTCTGCCGAACCGATTGCACCTGTTGCAGAGGGCACTCGCGAATTTGCCGGCACAAAGCAATCAGAGCCGGCCGTAGTCGCACCACCTGAGCATGAAGTTCGCGCTCACCAAGAATCGCCTGTCGAGGTGAAGCCAGAGCCGGCGGCGACGCAGATCCTTGCGAGCCCGTCGCCCGTCGAGCCTGCAATACATAAAGAAACTGGGGATGAGGTTTGGGGCGACCTCGATCTGCAAGAGCAGCACGTTGCTGACACTGCCAGCAAGGCGGAGCCGTTGATGGCGCCGGCGCAACCGCCGCGTTCGGCTCGAGTCGAGGAGCGCTCACATCGCGAGCCGTTTGAATCGCCTCGCATTGAACGAATAACTCATCGCGAATCTTATGAGCCGCCGCGCATCGCGCCGTTGACGCCTCGTAATCAAAACGAAGTCACTCGTGAGTTGCAATCACCTTCAGCTCCAGCTCGCGCGGAAGCAACCGGAGCCCTAACTCCAGAGCGAGAAACTCGTGAGCTTGCAGCAGTACCTTTCGTAGCTTCGCCGGAGAAGGTAGCCCAGCCTGCGGTTGCCTCAAGCCAAGCTTACAGAGCGCCGGCTGGTTCGGTGCTCGGGCTTCCGGCCGAAGCTTCGGACCGGCCGTTGATCCTTGGTGATCCCGTGCGGCCTGCGAGTGAGGCGGGGATTGAAGCGCTGACCAACTACGGCAAGGATCTGTCACCAAAGTCCGGCCGCGGCGGAACAATCGCGCTTTTGGTGGTCGTGCTGTTGTTTGGCGGCGCAGTGCTCTTGTACCTGGCTGTTCCATCGGTCCATTCGCGAGTGGGTGCGTGGGTCGCTCACATGCGAGGGACTGACACGGAGGCGGCTCGATTTGCTGCGTTGAAACCGGTGGCTCAAATCATCCCGTCTTATCGTCCCGAAGTGAATAAAAACATGGTCACCGCAAGAGGCGCTGTCGATAATATCTCCGACGAGCCGCTCCAAAGCTTGTCAGTCGAAGTATCGCTGCAGCGTGGAGGAGATGGGCCACCCGAAGTCCGTAGCGTCCCTGTTACTCCCGATCCCGTGCCACCGGGCCAACGAGGCATGTTTGAATTTGAGTACGACGGAAAACGCGACACGGGCTTTGTAGGATACAAGATCACAAAGCTCTTCAGTAACGGGACAGAAGTCAAATTTCGCGCACCGAATCAAAAATAACTAAGTCCGCTTGAGACACCTGAATCGACTTCAATCGTGGTCTAACGTATCGGCGCTCTTCATCTATGTCAGACCTCACTGGCCGGCCAACTTGGGCTGAGATCAATCTCGACAATCTTGTCCACAACTTTCGTGTGACAAAGGAAGCCGTAGGTCCGGACGTAGCGATAATGGCTGCCGTGAAGGCAGATGCTTATGGTCACGGTGCGGTTCAGTGTGCGCGAGCACTTGAAGAAGCGGGCGCGGCCTGGTTTGGCGTTGCGCTTCCGGAAGAGGGTTCGTTGCTGAGAGAGGCCGGCATCTCCGCACCCATCCTTTGTCTGGGAGGCTATTGGAAAGGCCAGGAAGAAGCATTGATTGATCGTGGCTTGACTCCCACTATATTTCGAATGCAGGCGCTTGATCAGTTGAACAAAGCTGCGCGCGCTCGCCAAAGCATTATCGACTTTCATCTGAAAGTGGACACAGGGATGGGAAGACTGGGCGTTCCGCGACAGGAGCTTGATCGCTTCCTCGATGACATTGCTCGATTTGAAAACGTGCGGCTTGATGGAGTCATGACTCACCTGGCCTCGGCCGACTGCGAAGACCATGCCGACTTCACTGAACAGCAGATCGAGTCTTTTGAAACGGCCGTTGAACTTGTTCTCAGTAAAGGGCACAAACCGAGATGGATCCATGCGGCAAACAGCGCGGGAACGCATGCGTACCCAAGGTCTCGCGGGAATCTGGTTCGGTTGGGCGGCGTGCTTTACGGTTTATGGCGCGACGTAACCAAAAGATCTGTGCAGCCGCTCGATTGGTTGCAGGTTATGTCGCTCCACTCACGCATCATGCTTTTGAAGTCCGTGCCCTCCGGCAGCCAACTCGGTTATGGCGGGACATTTGTGACCACGCGCGAAAGCCGAATAGGGACGGTGGCGGTAGGCTATGACGATGGACTGCGTCGCGAGCTTTCGAACCGCGGGCGCGTCATAGTTCGAGGCCAACTGGCGCCAATTGTAGGACGCATCAGCATGGATTTGACGCTCATCGATGTAACCGAGATCGAAGACGCGGCAGTTGGTGATGAAGTTGTGCTCATCGGCAGTCTTGGTCCGGCTCACATCACGGCCGAAGAAGTCGCCGCTCAAATCGGAACCATTTCCTATGAAGTTACCTGCGGAATAAGCGGCCGCGTACCCAGAGTCTATCTCCCCGAGCCGCGTTGCTGACCCTCAGATGATGCAGGCAGTTCTAACGTCAGACGCGAGAACACAAGAACTTAGGCGCTGAATTAACGCTACTTGCAAAGCTATTCAGCTTGCCCTCACATCTTTTTCATATATAATCTCCGCATTGCTGTGAGCGGATACGACAGGTCCCTCGTGACACGGGGTAGCGGTAATTCTTTTTCAAAGCCGGTGTGTTGGGGTTAACTATGCAACAGCGGTCGCCTGCAGTTACGAAAGACGTTTTCGAAAAAGCTGTGGGCTTCACCAAGGCCGATGAGTTCAGGCGGGCCGGACTTTATCCTTACTTCACCGAGTTTTCCAGCGGGGCTGACTCCGGCGAGGCCGAAGTGATGATGGGCGATCGACGCATCCTCATGTTCGGCTCAAATAACTACCTCGGTCTCACGACAAATCCTGAAGTGAAAGCCGCAGCAAAGCAGGCCATCGATCTTTACGGAACTGGGTGCTCGGGCTCGCGAATGCTAAACGGCACTATGGATTTGCACGTTCGGCTCGAAGCCGAGTTAGCGCGATTCATGAAGCGCGAGGCGGCGCTGGTTTTCGGAACGGGCTTTCAAACGAATCTTGGAGCACTTTCGACAATCGCTCAAAAAGGCGACGTAATAATAGCCGATCGCAACATACACGCTTCGATTCTTGATGGTTGTCTCGCTTCATTCGCGCGAACGACTCGGTTTCGTCATAACGACATGGCCGATCTCGAGAAGGTGCTCGCTGGTCTCCAGCGCGACGAAGGCCGGCTGATCGTCGTGGACGGCGTATTCTCGATGGAAGGAGATACGGCCAATCTACCAGAGATTGTGAGACTCGCGCGGAGCTACGGCGCGCGAATATATGTCGATGAAGCTCACGCAATCGGCGTGTTGGGAAATAACGGTCGGGGCAGCGCCGAGCACTTCGAGGTCGAAAACGAAGTCGATGTCGTGATGGGAACTTTCTCGAAGTCTTTTGCATCGATCGGAGGGTTCGTAGCTTCAAGGCGCGATGTGATCGAGTTCATTAAACACCACAGCCGCGCGTTCGTTTATTCAGCTTCGCTTGCTCCCGCGAACGCGGCAGCCGTTCTCAAAGCAATCGAAATAATCGAACGAGAGCCCGAGCGCCGCAGCCGCCTCCGCGATTTGAGCGCGTCGTTGAGGCGTGAGCTGCTGAGGCTGGGATTCAAACTACTTGATGGCTTCACGCCGGTAATTCCAGTTGTTGTCGATGATGAAGTGCTGGTCTGCAAGTTTTTCTGGGAGCTGATGAGCGAGGGCATTTACACGAACCCGGTGCTCGCTCCCGCAGTCTCGCACAGTCTCGTGCGCATAAGCTGCATGGCTACACACACCGACGAGCATGCTGAGCGCCTTCTTGAATCAATGTATCGAATTGGTATGAAGCTGCAACTGATAAACTAACGATGAATTGTGAATGATGAACGATGAACAGTGTTCATCATTCATCATTCATCGTTCATCATTCTTCTATGAGGCGAATCGCCGTAACCGGTATCGGAGTTATAGCGCCGACTGGCGTGGGGCGGGACTGCGTTTGGGCTGCGCTTGTCGACGGCAAAAGTGGAATATCGCGTATCGAGAACTTCGACACTTCGAATCTGAAGACCAACATTGCAGGCGTTTGCCGTGACTTCAATCCAGAGAAACATTTTGACGAGCGCGAGCTGTCACGGCTTGATCGAGTTTCCCAACTCGCGATAGCCGCTACTGAAATGGCCACTCGCGAAGCCGGCCTGACAAACGGGCAGCTTGATAGTTACGACGCAGGTGTATACCTCGGAACCGGCTTTGGTGGCCAAGGCTCGATCGAAGAATTCTGCAGCGCCTTCTTTGTAAACGGAAAAGGACGCCGCTCGGCTATCGCCATTCCGAAGTCTATGTACAACGCTTCGTCGTCGAACATATCGATACGTTTTAAGACTCGCGGACCGAACATCACGGTGACAACTGCGTGCTCATCGGGGGCGAACGCGATAGGGCAAGCGTCTCACCTCATTCGCCACGGTCACGCCGAACGAATGATCGCCGGAGGAGTTGACGCTCCGATTACTCCCGTCGTGATGGACGCCTGGAAAGAGATGCGAGTGCTGTCGACGAAGAACGAACCACCCGAGCGCGCCTGCAAACCGTTCAGTGCCAACCGTGATGGATTCGTGCTTGCCGAAGGCGCGGGTATCGTAGTGCTTGAGGACCTTGAAACCGCCGCCTCTCGAGGCGCGCACATTTACGCTGAAGTAATCGGCTATGGCTCGACCGCCGACGCATCGCACATCACTTTTCCCGATCCGGACGGCGAAGCTCACGCGATATCGCGAGCGCTCAAAGACGCCGGAGTAAAGCCTGAGGAAATCGACTACATCAACGCTCACGGAACCGCAACGAAACTTAACGACGCTTCTGAAACCGAAGCGATCAAGCGCGTGTTTGGAAGTCGCGCTTACGAAATTCCCGTCAGTTCTATCAAGTCAATGCTCGGACACTCAATGGGCGCTGCCGGCGCGATTGAGTTCATTGCGACTGTGCTTGCGATTGAAAATCAGGTGATACCGCCCACGATAAACTACGAAGAGGCGGATCCGCAGTGTGATCTCGACTATGTCACCGAAGGCTCCCGTCAGGCCGCGCGGTCAACACCTCTCCGGACCGCAATCTCCAATTCGTTCGGCTTCGGCGGCAATAATGCAGTCCTTGTCCTCCGGGCACCAGTGCAGTAGTATCAAGCTTCAAAATTCCAGGCAGCACCAGTATCAATGTTGAGGAGATGACAAGATGACCCGAGAAGCTGTCGAATCTATTGAAGACGCAGTGAAAGGCATCATCGTCGCCGAGCTTCGCGTGGATCGCAGTCAATTGGGCCCGACTACCCATTTGATGAAGGATCTGGGCGCCGACTCGCTGGACGCTCTCAACATCGCCCTTCGGCTGGAAGAGCGCTTCAGAATTAAGATCCCCGACGATGCTATTCCGAAGTTTCTAACCGTCGGTGATATCATTCACGGAGTCAACGAGCACCTTGCAGTCCAGTAGTTCAGACGACGCTGCTCCCATCGAGCTCCTTATCCCAGCCAGCAATGAATAAATCATTTAGCTGCGCAGAACCGTCCGCGATCTGCCGTCCTCTCGTTGTGCTGAGGCTGGCTACTGGCCGTACAGCTTTGGATTGTAGAATGGGGCAAGAAACCGCACTTCTCAGCCGAGCGCGGACTATCGCGTCTGGGCGAATCTTGTCTCCGGAGCCGACTTGAGATCCTTTTGGAATCGGAGAATCCACCGATCGAAGAGGTGCCGGAAAACCGGGTTTGTACAATCCGACATAATCTCATCGGCTGTTTCTGGTCTCCCTCGCCGGCGGGCACCTTCGGCCGACAGAACGCACAGCATGTTGCGGTATGCTTCTGGTGCATTGAATTGGCGTAGATTCAACATGAGTGCGTCCACCAACACATCTTCATTAATAATCAACTGAACCTGATCAGCTAATTCTCTGAACCATCTCTCAGACTCCTCCTTTGGGAAGGCCAGGGAGTCCGTGTTTCTTAGGTCCTCGCCCGGCTCATATGAAACGGAGTTGTTGAGGTACTCAATATCGGAACAATAAACGTGAAGGCTGTTGCTTATCTGGTTGTACTCTCCTAGCGCAACGTCCAGCCATCCGGCAAGCACTTCTTGAAGAGTTGTGAACTGCACAAGGTTATACGGAAGGCCTCGATAGAGGTCGTTGCTTCGAAGGATCTGCATCCATTCAAGTCTGCCACGACGCACCTTCAGTATTGATAAAACGTTGCAAGGCACGTCGGCATCAGCTTCCTCGCCAGTATCGCTCGGTAGGTCGATTCGGCCGTCCCAGATCTGAAGGACTGCTTGACGGCTCTGTGGTTTGAACTTCAGCGCTTGATAAGCCCTCTCTATTTGGTCTATTCCAAGGTGATGGCGCAGACGGTAACCATAAGCGCCGTGGTAGTTTTCACGGTGACCTGCGAACTTTGGCAATTGCCGGTTGAAGTAGTTAAGAAACGCTGAATCGTTGCGTCCTGTGATAATCCAAATTGTTTCGGCGATCGCAAATGCAGGATTGATCGGGGGGAACCGAGAAGTCACCCACCGCTGAGTGGGCTCAGAGAGGGACATCGCTGAGTGCAGGAGTTCGCGTGTGTCTCCGGCGCGGCTCGATTGTTCCGTCCCTTCGCCTCTGCGGAATGCTAATGCGACTGTGCGCCAAACCTCATCCGCTGTTCGTCCTTCAAATACTCGAAACATACTTCTCCCGATGTGCTATGAGTTCGTTCAATCCCCACTTGGGAGGATACCACAAGGTAATCGACGTAGGGTTGAATCGGTACTTTTGCTTGATTCGTGTCCGACCGGTAATGCCTGAAATATCCGGATGATTTATGCGAGCGTACTTGTCAACTTCACAAAAAAGATTCTGGCAATCAATCAATTGTAACGGCCGCCCCCAAAGCGACTGAAACTTTAAACCCAGGCGATTGAACTCTGCTTGCTGTCTGTCAGCCATGACCTTAATGATTTCGGTCTCGTTTAACCCACCGAGGTCCGCGAAGCATTTGCGAATGCCGTCACGAGCACCAGGGCCGGGAACAACGAACTCCATTTCACTGAAGTTCAGTACATCGCTGTAGTTCAGATCGGTCACGTACTGATAGGCTAGAAAGTTACCAATCGTCGGATACGACCGCAGCAATTCGAAAGCCTCCTTCATTGAGGGTGCCTCACCCAAACGTTGGGGTAGTCTGTCTCTCATCATCCGGTCAAGCAGTTTAAGATGCATGCTGTGCTTTCTTTCAGCTAAGAGCAATTGACCGCCCGACGGCATGATATACGCGGCGGAGTATATCCGAAGACCGTCAGTCGCCGCTTTGTCCAGTACGCGTTCATAACGTTTAAGCGAATAATCATTAAATGACGGAATTCCGAAGTCTCGCCTGAGCAGCTCCCAAGTCTCGATCTTGTTAAAAAACTTGAACAGTAGTGTTCTAAAGAAAATCTCGTCTGGCGATTGATCGCCCTCGTAAATCACATTCTTAATTAGGTATTGACTAACTCGATCAGATGCTCGATAGGCGTTCGTGAACTTATACTGCCGGAGGATTGGATCATCGGTCCATGGAGGAGCATCACCATCTAAGCGCCTAAAGAAAACGCGTTGGCGTTCTGCCGCGAACCTCCAGTATGTGTCATAGACTACCGTTACTTTCGCAGGTGCAAGTCGCGTGAACAAAACAGCGCTGCGCTTTGCTCTTGTCCTAAAGTCTAGTTGGAGTTGGTCGACAGGCTTCGTTCGCCGTTGCGTCATTTGCGTTCGCTTAACTCCTCACCTAGGTGGATGCGATCTAGCACTTGCGACAGGACATCAGCAAGGTCACCCTCATTCCTTATCCGCCAAACCGGGTAGCGGTCACTCTCCCGCTCAGCAAGCTTGCCGTACTCATCGGAAATTGCTTTCCATTCAGCCGTTGCATCGCAGCCAATAGGATCTGAACGAGTTATCAAGAACACTGAGGTTGGAAGCTGTGTCCCCCAAGAAGCGTGCTCAACCTCCACCATCTTCTGAAGCAATATTGGATTTGCGCCGCCAACTTTGCCATACACTAGAGTCGACCACCAGAATCGATCAAGCACCACACTAAGCCCATTCCGAAGCGTTGGAAGAATTTTCGCTTCAATAGCGTCGATATGAGCCGCGATATGCAACAGTTGCAGGCTTGTCGGGGTAAGAGCCCGGATTCCCGCTGACTGAGTACTGTGATGCAGGTCGTGAACCAGTTTTCCGAGAGTACCGACGTTCTGTCCAGGAAAAGCGAAGTAGGCGCATCGAACGCCTGTTGCATTAAGAGATTCTGCAAGAGCGTGTGAGAGTGCGGTCTTGCCAGAACCATCGGGTCCTTCAAAGACGAACAGCTTTTCGCGTTTTGGCATTTCCCTCATCTCCGAGAAGATCTGTTCTTATTAGGCAGTTGATTCGGCGCGTTGCTGTTGTTTTCAAGAACCGTCCGGTTGCGATTCAAATTCTCCAAGGTATTGTTGTTTTGGGGGATTCTTTCAACGGCCGCCGGAGTTGAAGTCGGCGGTCGCGTCAGATCTATGATTGTTTTGATGAAAAGCCCGAGCAGCGCGATAATTAGTGGTATGAAGATGGCTCTCCACATCACCATCTCCCTTTTTAGCCAATCAATCTGCTTCTTAAGCGCTGCAGGCGATGCCAGCTTACCTTGCATAAGATTTTGATCATCTGACGTGATGCCATTTTGTCCGGCATGCTCACCGTCGTAGATATTCGTTGTCGGCTGACTTAAATCACTAAACCAGATCAAAAAAACGGGATCACCTTGCGTAAGCACAATATTCTGGCTCCCAGCGTTATACACGGCAAATTTCAGACATCCCTTGAATCCAGGATCAACATGGAAGCCGGACACGTTGATAAGGCCGCGGCATTTTATGCTGAATCGAATCGAAATGAAACCAATCACATCACTTGGAATTGCGACAACTTCCTTAGTCAACAGAAGTCCGAACTGACCAGGTGGAATAATTAATTGCTCGAGGTCCTCCAGCTTAAGCTTCTTGCCCTTGCGATCGGAGGTCACTGATGCCTCGTTACCTAATGACAGTTCATAGGCTCCATGTTTGACACGGTCAGGATTAAAAGGACGTACGATCTCGGCCAAAGCCTGTTTCTGAAGTAATTTCTCTGTCGCCCAGAATGACATAATTTTATCGTCCCTGATTCTCAACCATAGGTCTTTCTGACAACTGTGCCCTGACAACCTCCTTCAATTTGAGCATTGCTGATTTTGTGCAACCGCCTAACTGCGGCCGTCCGATAAAACAGTTCAGTCTTATCAGATTGAGTCTGAGTTCGCTAGCCATGAAGAATCCCAGATGGCATAGGCCCAAGTAGTTACCATACGCCCGATCAAAAATGTACTGCGCAGGATAGTAAGCATTGACTGACATCCCGCCGCTGTCGTCGTAACTGAAACTGACCTGCTGAAGGCAAGGAAACACAGATCGCGGTGATCCATTGTGATCTCTGATTGGATCGAAGCATGCGACCTGAAGCGCTGATTGACGAGGCCTTCTGGCAGCTTCAGCAGCGCGATACCACAGATCGATAATGTGCTCCAATTGATTCCTTGTTTCATTTAAGATCTTCCCTCCTTTGCCTCTTACACCTTGAAAGGCGACCATTCGCTCAAAATAAGTCCCCTTCCTGTTCAGAGGATTTCTGGCCCTAAGTCGCGGCAGATATTCTTGCATATAGAACTCTGAGAATGCCCGAATGTGAGGGCGTCCTCTCTGATTCCAAACCTTAAACGGAAAGATGACCATGGCAGAAACGTCACACGGAAATTTTCCGTGTTCTCTAAGCGCCACATCTAAGGCGTTCCGTATCACTGGATCTTCGGTCGCAAGACCATTGTTGAATCCTTCGATCGAAATCACCAGGGGAGACAGGTCACGACCGGGCTCCTCCATAACATTCTGAAACGCCCTGCCCCACGCGTATGATAAGTTTGTGTCCTCAAATAGTCGCGGGCATTTCGTCGACATCGGGATCCTCCAAGTGACGGTAAATACTTCTGCCAATGAAGTCCTTGCGTGAGACGCGGATAAACGACGCCCACGATCCATCCTGGGTCTCCCCGCGTGTAATGCCGGGAATCCGGCCTTCGACAAGTAAGCCAAGGGAGTGATGATCAATGACACTCACGCTCTGCCCCTCAAGACTCACATCCTCGGGTAGAATCGCTAACTCGCCTACTTCTAAATCTACTGCAACGCTAATCCATGCGCGATCTACAATTACCAAATGCGGAGCTGGATTACTGGAAACTAGGGAATGTCGTATTTGCCTTGGAGTTGACTTCAACAATCTCTCTGTTTGCGCGTCAGAGATCTGTTTCAATGAGTAATTGAGATGCTTAACCAATGTTTCGTATCCGACTCCAAGCTGTCCTGCGACAGTGTATATTTGCAGTGCCGTGCAGTCGTGGGATTTCCAGTTGCGTCTCGCAAATGCTTCGTTAACAGCCCACGGCGGCATCAGCAAAGAACTCGCGAAAGTGTTTGCTAGCCGCTCGTCCGATTTGCACTCGTCCGGTCCATATATCTCCGCTATATCGGCCATTTCATCGAGACGCGTCCCGTGTCCGAATGCCCAATGTCCGAGTTCGTGGGCACACGAATACGCGCGACGACCCGGCGGACGCCGTGCGGGAAGCAAAATTGTCTGCGAGGTTTTGACATACATACCACCTAAGCTGTTCTCCGCACAAAATATCACCTCTACTCCAAGCCGATCAGCAATGTCATAAACACAAACAGGTTCTGACCTTGACACCGACAAGCGCCGCCGGATTTCGAGCGCTTTGCGCAGACCTTGCCTGCCGATTTCCTGACGATTGCTCACTTCTGAGCCCCTCCTGCCTTGCGGAGGCTGCGAAGCAATCGAAGCACTCGGTCCAGATCTTCTTTCTTCAGCTTCGCGAGTTCACGCGCGGCCAATTCGACGGCAGGACTCGGTACTTCTGATTGATCATTCGTTAGCCACGAAAGCGAAACGCTATAGATCTCAGAAAAGCGCGTAAGCTCTTCAGCTGAAACTTTTCGACTGCCAGCTTCGATCTGGGAAATGCTTGGCCGATGCAACCCAAGGAGTTTACCTACTTGTCCTTGAGAAAGCCCCGCGTGTATCCTGGCTTCTCGAAGGCGCGCCGCGAGTGACGTACGTACGATGTTGTCTTCAGCCATTGTCGTTATCTCTGTTTTGTTCAACCAGCTTGCACACGAGATCCACAATCTCACCAACCCGTAACGCTCGTTTGCCTTTATCATCCACGAACGGATTTACGCGATGAGGAATACTGTATTGGAGTTTCTCGCTGATGGCGCAAGCAAAGTCTAGACCGTCATGACTCTCAAGACCCAACTCTAGAATAGGGTCGGTGGCTTCAGTTATCTCAACGTGATCTTTGTGATCGAGGGCCTCTTCAATGCTTTCGATTACAAATTCCCGAACCTGGTCTCGGCTTATCATAAATCAGCCTCCTTACGAGTGGTAAGGAAATCTTACGCCCGTATCTGGGACTCGTCAACCCTGGAGACCAACCTTACGTCCAAGTTTGGGTTGAAGGCGCCGCATCTCAATCTTCTTCGAGAATCGAGGTGCGTGTTGCCTGTTTCATCTACGCTGCCATATAGTCGGATTGCTGTGGTTGCTCAGAAATAATTGCCGACCGTGAATGACACGAACGAACAAGACTTTGGGCCATTGGTGGAAGCAAAAAAAAGGAGCAAGCTCAGACTTGTCAGCGGTGTGTACCTCACCGCGACGAAGACGAGTCAGGGGCGGTAGCCGATGTCTTCAACAATTCCTGAGGTGGTATATGGACCCGGACACATTTCAGCAGTTCGGCAGAGCGCTACTGAACCTCGAAGGGCCAGTAATAACATGGTTGTTGCAAAATCTGTGTGCCGATGATGTCAAGTTCGGTGTGGAATCCTTGCTGTCGGGAATGCTAGTAGGTCCAGACATCGATCCAACGAATGTACTGTGCGCAGTAGATATTGCCGACCAGCAACTCCAAATGCCAAACCACGCAATAGTTCTTTACGATGCGGCCCTTGAATATATGAAAGAACATCCGGAATCTATATCGGCCGACACAGACTGTGCAGCAGCCAGTCTCAACCTCATTGACCTTCTCAGGAAACAACGTGACCGTGCTGGTTGGCTAAACGCAATAAAACGTGCGGCCGAAATGCAGATTAAACGTCCGGATCAGAAAGTGCAGATCGCTTACTGGTTGAACGCAGCGGGGGAGAAAAGACTCGCCTACGATTTGTACCTTAAGGCTATGGCCGCTGGGGATGAAGCGGTCGCGGCTGCATTGGACGTCGGGGTGGATGATTTAAAAAAGATGGGCAAAAAGTTAAAGGACGACTTTCAGGGTGATAATCAGTCGTAAGGGTCGGCCCACAATTATCCATCGTTCACCGCTCTCAGCTGAAATCTTCTCGACTGCTCAGTCCATCAACCCGAGCAAGTGAACTGAAGAGGACTGCCGAGCGCTGAGTCATCGGTTCGGTCAACGTATTGCCTCTTTCAATCTCACTGCTTTATAGTCGATGCGAGGCGAACTCAGGAAAATCGTCGGCCAATAGCAACATAAGGACGGTTCCCGAACGAGTAACCAGCAATGGAGCATCTGACCGAACAAACACCGAAGATCAAGCCGGACTTGTCGGCGCTCAGAATTCATCGCGACGACGAAGAAGCGGGCTCGCGGCGCGGATTGCGAGCGGTCCTGCTCGGCACGCTGCTCGTCGTAATAGCGGGAGCTCTTCTTGCAGGCTATCGCGTGTGGAACTCGGCTACGATGCCCGAAGTTGAGGTCGCTCGAGCGACCGTCGAGTCTTCAAGCGCAGGGATCGAGATACTCACGGCCACCGGCTACGTGGTTGCCGATCGAAAGGCCGCGGTCAGTCCTAAGATCTCAGGGCGTCTCGAGTATCTCGGCGTGGACACCGGCAGCCGCGTGAAGCCCGGGCAAATAATCGCGCGACTCGAACATCACGATCTTGATGCGCAACTGAGTGATGCGAAGAGCGTCCTCGCCAATTATCAGGCCGCCCACAATCAGGCCGAAGCGGAACTCGAACAGGCTCGCGCCGCGCTCACTCAGGCTCAAGCCAATCGCCAAAAGAGCACTCTCGAACTCGCTCGACAAACAAGGCTGCTTCAAGATGGAGTAACATCGAAGGCCGAATCCGATAACGCAACAGCGCAGGCCCATGTCGACGAGGGTCAGGTGCGCTCCGCAGAAGCGCAGATCAGAGCCATTCAATCGAAGATTGAAGCTTCCACTTCGCAAGTCCACTCCGCTGAGGCGCGCATTCAATACATTGAAGCGCAGCTCGAATACACAAACATTCGCAGTCCGTTCGAAGGCCTGGTGATCTCGAAAGACGCGGAAGTAGGTGAGACGGTGGCGCCGGCGATATACGGCGGCGCGAACACTCGTGGATCAGTCGTCACAATCGTCGATCCGAACACGCTCGAGGTCGAAGCCGACATCAACGAGTCGAGCATCGGAAAGATTACGCCGGGGCTCGAGGCCGAAGTCACGCTGGACGCTTTACCGGGTGAGAAGCTGGCCGCCGAGGTTCGCAAGATCATTCCTACTGCTGATCGCCAAAAGGCTACGGTGAAGGTGAAAGTGCGCTTCAAGGAAATCGATCCGCGAATACTTCCCGACATGAACGCGAAGGCTACTTTCATGCAAAGGCCGGAGCAAGGCGCACAAACAGGAGCATCTCGCGTTACCGTTCCAAAGTCCGCCATCAATCAACGCGACGGAAAGAGTATGGTGTTTGTCTTTAGCGACGGCCGGCTCGTGTCGCAGCAGGTCGCAGTTGGGAATGAAATCAATGATCGAGTGGAAATCAAACAAGGGCTCGCTGGTGGAGAGCAGGTTATCATTCATGCCGCCGAGAACCTGACGGACGGCTCGCGGGTAAAAGTGAAAACGGGGAATTGATGCGTGAAGCGTGATGCGTGATTCGTGAAAAGCCGAGCGCATTCCTTACGCATCACGTTTCACGAATCACGTGTTGGGAGTCTCAAAAATGGCAGAAACGCTCATCAACCTCTCGCGAGTAACGAAGCATTATCGACGCGACACCATCGATATCCCAGTGCTCGATAACATCGATCTGGAAGTCGCTCACGGAGAGTTCCTCGCGCTGATGGGACCTTCGGGTTCGGGCAAGACGACCCTGCTGAACCTGATCGCCGGAATCGACAAGCCCAACTCTGGCCGCGTCGTAATCGACGATAAAGAGATCACCAAACTCAGCGAGCAACAACTCGCAAAATGGCGAGCACGTCACGTCGGATTCATCTTTCAGCTCTATAATTTGATTCCCGTGCTCAACGCCTTCGAGAACGTCGAGCTTCCTCTGCTGCTTACCAAACTTTCGAAGAGCAAGCGGCGCGAGCACGTAATGACTGCTCTTTCCGTTGTCGGACTCGAAGATCGCGAACGTCATTATCCGCGGCAACTCTCCGGCGGTCAGGAACAGCGAGTCGCAATCGCGCGAGCGATCGTAACCGACCCTACACTGCTGGTGGCTGATGAGCCGACCGGCGATCTCGATGCAAAGTCCGCCGAGGAGATTCTCGATTTGATCAAGCGGCTCAACGAAGAGTTTCACAAGACGATCATCATGGTCACTCACGACCCGCGAGCGGCGAGTCACGCTCACGCCGTGCTGCATCTCGACAAGGGCGTGCTGTCGAGATCGGGAGGCGTCTATGAAGTACCTGCGGCTCATAACTAAAAACTTAGGTCGAAACAAAAGGCGCACAGTGCTCACAGTTCTGAGCGTGTCGGTGTCTGTGTTCCTCCTTGCGACGATGCAGGCGGTGATCGCGGCTCTGGGTTCGATCTCGACTCTAACCGGCGGCGAATACCGGGTAGTAGTAAGACGCAACACGTCGATTGCCGATTCGATGCCCGAAGCATACCGCCAGAAAATCGAGCAAGTGCCGGGAGTGGTCGCTGTTTGCCCTTCAAATTGGTTTGGAGGAATCTACAAAGAGGACAAACCGAAATATACCTTCGCGCAGTTTTTCGTTGACGCGAACACGCTCTTCGATGTTCAACTCGAAGCTCAGATCTCTCCGGAGGAGAAAGCCGCGTTTCAGCAGGATCGAACCGGCGCAATTGCCGGCAGGAAACTCGCCGACAAGTACGGGTGGAAGGTTGGCGACGTCATCGATCTTAAGGGCGCGATCTATCCGCTGGACCCGAGGCTCACGCTCCGCGGTATCTACACCGGATCACAGGAAACTAATTTCTTCTTTCATCGCGAGTATGTCGAGGAGGCTTTTGGCAGACCGGGCCGCGTCGGACAGTATCGCGTCAGGCTTGATTCACCCGCGAGCGCGCCTCGAGTTATGGAAGAGATCGACAGTATGTTCAAGAACTCTGCCGCGCCCACCAAGACCGAAACCGAAGCGGCGTTCGCGGCTGGTTTCATCTCAATGCTCGGAAATGTAAAAGGTTTGATAAGCGGTATTGGATTGATCGTTGTGTTCACGATAACACTGATCGGCGCAAACACTATGGCGATGTCGACCCGCGAGCGGTTCACTGAGGTCGCGGTGATGAAAGCCCTCGGTTTCAGACCGGGTGTGATTCTGTCGCTCCTGCTTTCTGAGTCAGTCTTGATAGCTTTAATTGGCGGAGCGCTTGCGGCGGTCGCGGCGAAAGTCGTATTTCAGTTCGTGGGATTGGGCGATGTGCTTGCGTTGTTTCTTCAGAACTTCAAGATCACGACAGGCACGATTGCGATTGCACTCGGCGCATCCGCCTTGATTGGTCTCGTCAGCGGTGGAATCCCGGCGTGGAACGCAGCACGGATAAGAATCGTGGATGGACTCCGACGAGTGGCATAAGTTCCGGGTTTCGCGTTCGGGATTCCGCACGAACCCGGAACTCGGAACTCGGGAACCCGGAACCCTAAGTGATGGCGATTCCCCTAAAATACAACCTTCGTAATCTCGTCGTCCGGCGCGTGAGCACGCTGATGACCGTCGGAACCATCGCGCTGGTAGTCGCGGTCTTCGTAGCCCTGTTCGCACTCGCCAACGGTCTAAACAGTTCGTTGATCGCTACCGGCTCTCCCGAGAACGTGCTCATACTCCGCCAGGGTTCTCAAACTGAAATGCAGAGCGGCATCAGCAAGGAAGCTTTTCAAATCATTCAGACTCTTCCCGGCATAGCTCGCGATCAAGATGGCAAGCCAAAGGCTTCAGCCGAAGTTGCAGTCGTCGTAAACCTCCCGCGTCGTGAGAGCGGCCAGTCTTCAAACGTCACTCTTCGAGGACTCTCGGAAACCGGATTCGCGCTTCGTCCGCAAATCAAGCTGGTCGAGGGCAGGATGTTTCGTCCCGACGTCGGCGAAGCAATCGTCAGCCGCAAGATCGCCGATCGGTTCTCCGGCGCAAGCATAGGGCAGACGCTGCAACTCGGGCGGCGTGCATTGACGATCGTTGGCGTGTTTGATGCGAGCGGCAGCTCGTTCGATTCAGAGATCTGGTCAGGCGTTAACGATGTTGCCGACGCCTTCGATCGCAGCGGATATTCTTCAGCTCTCGTCCGGGCCGAAAGCATCGCAACGCGCGATCAACTCATCAGTCGAATCGAAGCAGATCAACGATTGAAGCTCGAAGCAAAACCAGAAGTGAAATACTACGAAGAGCAGACCACCGCATCGGGACCGATTCGAGGGCTCGGTATTTTCGTCGCGATCATTATGGGCATCGGCGCGTGCTTCGGAGGGATGAACACGATGTATGCGGCGGTCGCTCACCGAACTCGCGAGATCGGCACGCTACGCGCGCTCGGCTTCTCGAAACTGAGCATAATGACGAGCTTCGTCATTGAGTCAATGATTCTCGCGCTGATCGGTGGAGTTGTCGGTTGTCTACTGGCGCTGCCGGTTAATGGAATAGCTACGGGAACGATGAACTTCAGAACGTTCAGCGAGCTTGCGTTCAGTTTTCGGATCACACCCGAATTGTTAGCTTCAGCGTTGATCTTTTCGCTCGTGCTCGGATTCATCGGAGGCCTGCTGCCTTCCCGGCTTGCCGCGCGAATGCCAATCATAAAAGCGCTGCGAGAGATCTGATAGTACGAACGGCATCCCACCACGCATAGAGATCCTTGCCGATAGGCATAGAACCTCCAAATTCACAGGTCGGCCGCACAAGTCAATACCCGAACGGGGGCTCCACGTATCCGTAGAAGGAGTCATGCAAGATGACGAGCGTAATGACAAGAGCCAGCAGGATCAAGGCAATACCTCCAAACCTACCTCTAAAGGTACTCGCGAAGCGGATCATTTGAGTCCCAGCGTAAATGATCATGATGCCGATCATAGCGTAGCTGATCTCGACAACTTGAAACGCTTTTCGAGCGCGCGTGGGGAACGCTGTTCTGTAAATGGCTCCCTCCGGCGCCTCGAGACGGGTGATTTCCCGTTGACCTACGACACTGCCGGAGACTGATATGCCCAGTGTTGGCTCTCCAGCCTAACTGATCTGTATTGTCGCACCGTCACCTTGCTCGAGAATATTCCATCTTGCCCCTATACGACCTGTATCGAGCCTTTTTGTCTCTAAGTCGAACCCGGTGGCATCTCTTGTTATTCGTCTTACAGAAGCTTCCAGAATTGGGGTGTCTCATTGACACGGACATCACAGCCGCTGAAGTCGTTCTCTGGAATGCTGGTAGTCGTCCAATTAGGACTTAAGATAGCGGCCCTGGCGTACCCAATGTCAAAAGATCAATTCGATCGAGAAGAGCAGCCGCCAGCCAATAAATTGGTTGCTGCCTGGACGGCACATTAGTACTTTTTCCGCGTGATTGTGCTTGATTTGTGAATAAGCATAAGCAAGCCCCAGAGGGGCGACCTGTCTGTAGTCGAGATAGCACCGATCAGCGGGAGCTCCGTAGGAGCGACCTTCGCCTGGCTCGCGCCTGGAATAAGCGGGTCGCTCCTACGGAGCTACGCGACGTCGCTCGCCCCAGGCTATAGACAGGTTGCCCCTCTGGGGCTTGCTTATTCTTATTTGTAAATCAGGCACAATCACTCTGACTGATCACTAGCTGTACTCGCTTCGCTTGTTAATCACTTACCTTTGCGACGACGTGCTCTTGCCGGAGCTGCCGAACAGTTTATTTGCGTGTTTGTACCTGCCAACTTGTTGAACGTATCAACCGCGAATTTCACCCGATCGCACGCGACCTTGATGGCGATGAACTCCGTGATGAACGAAGGCTGGTTTGAGCCAGCGCCTCCCCGGTATTGTTGAAGCGCCTTCCACACTTCATTAGCCGCAGCCTTTGTGAAAGGCGTGCCTTCGCCGAAGTCGCCGCGCGGATCCGTGTGCCAGCTCGTATTGCAAGAGAATGGATTCGGCTTATGGAATCGCCACGACTGATCGATCATGCACTTCTCGTGGGAGTAGGTGTCGCCGATTGCGTGGAGATAGATCCCAAGCGCTACCAGCGTCTTTGGCTGAACAGGCTTGCCCTTCGCGTTGAGCGGCAGTTGACTCGAGGTAGGCTTGGGTCCCGGCAGTGCAAAAGCCCAGTTCCTGATCCAATCAAGTTCAGGGCCTTTGTTTGTGCACGGAGCAGTGTACTTGTTATTCGGGTTTCCGTTCTTGAAGTACTCGCACGTATTGCCTTGAGAGCCGGGGACCGGCGCCTGCTCGTACTGCGACGAGCGGCGTGCGAAATGGTAAAGCAGACCGTTGGGACCGAAACGGTTTGTGTTGGCGATCGTCATTGTTATCGCCCGGTTTGTGAGCTTGTAGCCGGTGAAGGTTCCCAGGTCAACCGCCTCGCCCGCCACCGCTATCTCCTCCGCCTCGTCCTTGCTGAACCCTGCCTGCATGGCAAGGACGCGCACCATCTCATAATGAAAGGAAGCGTGAGTGGCCAGCCCGGTGATGGTGTTCGTCGCATCGGCGTTATAGCCGCGGGCAACTGGCAAAAGGCCCGAAAGCAGCATCGCCGCTGCCATCGCTATCGCGAGGCTGGTAGTCAAAGCATAACGTGCTACTTTGTCGGCTCTGGTTCGCTTGTGAGTCATGATGGTTTCCCCTTCTTTTGGTGAATTGAGAATCATTGTGTTCAGCTCGTTGCTTAGTACAACTGTCTTGACCGCTTGTTGTAACGAAGAGTCCAGACCATATTTCTTTGCACAATGAATGTCAAGAAGTTTTAGTGATCACGACTACTGGGTGATATTAGAGTCTATTGACGGTTGATGGGAAGCTCGCGATTGGTCAGCCGACGGCGCCGCGTTTCTGGCATCAGATCGCGAATTCGGTTTCGATAGAGAGTTGTGCTTTGCGCAGCTCGAATCGTGCGCGGCCCACATTGCCGCCTGGATTGAGCGCTAGCAGGAAGAAGTATTCGGAGGTAATTGGCCGCAGAAGGAAGGTCATCTTGTCCGTAGCTACAAGCATCTCGCGAAGGTCGCCTACATCTGTGTCCGAGGCTGTGTGAATGCTTCGACGAAGAAGCGTCGTCAACTCTGTTGCAATCAGATCGATGTCAAGCGACGAGTCCATGTCGAGAACGTGACGCTCGATTGTGATGCCGTCTACTCCGAGAATGACGACGGCTGCGCACCCTTCGACTCGATTTGCAAGGCTTGCGAGGCTGTCTAAGAAATCCACCACTCAGTCCTTTCGAAGCGGCGACGGGGAGACAGGTCGACGTGGCGAGATTGAGTCGCGGAGAAGGGGCGACCAAAAATCGGGCCTCGCCGTGTCACCCCGTCTCCGCGTCCCCGTGTCCTGTTCTACTGTCCGCCTTTACCGCTTACAACCGCAGCAGTAGTTGGTGCGGGCGCCTGCTTATCAGGCGCCGGCGGCGCAACAGCGCGCGATGGCGCAGTAGGATTGGGCAAGCCTTCGACTGAACTCCGTTGCGGAGCTCGCGGTCCAAGCGATCCATCGTTTCGAACGATTCGCGGAGTGATAAAGAACAGAATCTCGTTGTCATCGCGCCGCGTTGTTCGATGCTTGAAGAGCTCTCCCAACAGCGGTATGCGCGATACCCCGGGAGTTCTCACGATCGTGTGCCCTTCGGTGTCGATGTTGATTCCGCCCATCACCGTAGTTCCGCCGTCAGAAACAAGAACGGTTGACTCGGCCGATTGAGTGTTGATGCCGGGTGTGCCGTTGTTGAATTGACTTGCAAGCGAAAAGTCTACGGTGTTGTTCTCTGCGACGACGTGCATAAGCACCTGGCCGTTCTCTTCAACTATCTGCGGAGTAATTTCGAGCCTGAGCGCCGCAGTGACGAAGGTCGTGGTAACGGTGTTGTTGGAAACTGTCTGCACGGGAATCTGGACGCCGTTGACTATTTCGGCCGTCTTGTTGTCGGTAGTCGTGATTCGAGGACTTGCGATCGTTCGAATCTGGCCCTTTGTTTCCGACGCCGACAGCGCCATCGAGAGAATGCCGGTACCGATTGCGCCCGTCGTCAAGCTCAACACGCTGCTGGCCACTCCAGCGCGAAGCGAGGTGTCGGCGAGCGGGCCAAGCAGGTTCTTGCCCAAACCCGAAGTGCTTCCACTTCCGCTTCCTGAAGCGCCGCCTGTGCTGCCGGTGCTCCCACTGCTGCCGGAACTGCTGCCGCCAGCGGCGAGTCCGTTGTTGTTGTACTGAACCGGCGAGGTCTCAAACAGCCCAGTTCGTCCGTTCTTGCCCAGCACTCCCCCTGCTAACTCGCTTCCGACATCGCGAAGGAAGTTTCGGTTCGCGATCACGATTCGCGCTTCGATCTCGACCTGTGGCTCAGGCCGATCAAGCATCGCGATCATGTCCTCGACCACTCGCGTGTATTCCGGAAGGTCGGTGACGATCAAGCTGTTGGTTCGGACGTCGACTTCGGTTCGACCGCGCGGGCTCAAGCGGCTGTTGACGATCGACAGCAAGGACCCGGTGCCTGAAGCTCCCTGGCCTACGCCGCCGCTTCCGCCGCCGCTCGAGCTGCCGCCTCGTCCGGATGCGCCCGCGCCGGTGCTGCCAAGTTGTCCTGCCGCGCGAGCGTATTTCAGGTGAATGATCTTCGTTACAAGCGGGACTTGTTTGGCTTTCTCTTCGCTTATGGCTCGCTGCTGTTCCTCTTCTTCCTTCACCGCTGCGAGTGTAGCAATTCTTATGATGCGGCCGTTGCTCTCGCACACTGCGCCCAGCCTGTTCGCGCGAAGCACGGACTCGATTACCTGGTTCCACGGAATGTCGGTGACTCGAATATCAACCGGCACGGCGCCTACCGATTTGTCCACGATAAAGTTCACGCCGTACTGCTGTGAAATGAATCGCAACATATCGCGGATATCCACTCCTGCTCTTAGATCGAAACTGATGAGCCCGCCCACGAAAGCCGAATCACAGAAAGCGAGCTCAGCGCGTCTTGACGGTTGAAGATTCGCATTGACCGTCGGCGATGGCCGCTGAACATCCATCACGCTGCGAACTCCAGTCGGCGCAGGTTGGTTTGCCGCCGGCTTGGCCGAACCTGGTTGTGTAGACGGCTGCGTGACCGGCAACGGCAATGAACGATTCGGTTGAGACGTCGCTCGTGGAGGCGCACTCTGTCCGTTGTTTTGAGCGATCAAGTTTGATGGTGCAATCGCCTCTTTTGAGGATTGATCGGCTTTATTCTCGCTCTTGTTTTCGATTCGTTCCCCGGCGACTTTCACCTCTGGCTTTCGCTGAGAAGCTGCGGCCTCTTTAACCGAAGGGTTGTGTTGCGATTTAGCATCCGGCGCCGGCGTTGAGTGCCGCTCTGCGGTCGCGGCTCGCGGGTCGAGGTTGACCTCGCGTGAAGATTCATTGCCTACCGTGATGATGAGAGATTCGCCCTCACGCACCACTCGATACGGAACTTTTGATTTCACGTCGAGCACGATTCGGACTACATTCGCGCTGGGCTGGCCTACGCGGAGGCGTTCGACCGAAGCCGCGCCCACAGCAGTGGTCTTGTTTCCGAATGCTGATCGAACGTCGTTTATGTCGATTACGATTCGCCACGGGTTCGGCAAGACGAAGTCCTTGAAGCGGGCGGCCCCGTCCGTATCAACTACGATTCGAACGGCTCCGTCGCCGGCTTCCGAGCGCACCGCGCGAACAAGCGTCGCTGGTTTCAAATCTCTTGGTTGAGGTTGAACCTTTTCACGTGCAGGCTCCATCTTCGCAGTCGTGCCCTTCAAAGCAACTGGCGCTGAGTAAACTGTCACGCCAGGCGATGCGACGTTGCGAGCCTGGTTCGTTTTGGCGTCGGCCTTAGAGTCTTTCGTTTGCCTGGCGAGCGGCGCCGGTTTGCCGTCCGAAGTGATCTCAATCACGAGCGTGTTCCCGTTCACGGTGGAACGGTCGTGAGCGCCCGCTCGAACTTTGACTTCGATCCTGGCCACCGCGCGTCCGCCGTTTGAGCTGCCGCCATTAGTCTGGCGCACCGAGATCGAATCGACTACCGGGCTTTTGACGCTATACTCCGGCGAAAGCTGCGACGCTTCGCCGCCTGGCATATCGACCAGGATCAACTGGTCGGTCGGGCGAAAGACGGTGTAAAGAGGTGGAGCGCTCGACTCGATCATTATTCGAGTGAGCGATCCAACAGTCTCGTGTTTGAGCGACACGAGAGCAAATGCCTGGGCCTCTGCGCCGGCCTTTCGATTTGCGAAAACGCTTATGTTGCTCACAAGCGCCAATAGCACCAGTGATACGACAAGCCGCCTAGCAATCATAGCTTTATCTCCCTCTCTTACTGTCGAGCTGTTTTCAACAGCGCTCGAAGCGTTCTTTGCCCGGTCCGTCAAAGATAGCTGTTCACCCGTGAATTGTAACTCTAATTCGACTCCAAATAGCGAGTGATGAAATGTTGATGCGAGCACTACACGATCATTCGCCGTCATAAACCGCCTCACTTCTTCTCCGCGGGTGACTTTGTAACCATTTGTTCTTGAGGGGACTGTTTTCCATTGATCTCGGTGTATGACACCTCACGAAAGACTACTTTGGCGCTGCCGGGATCTGAAGCATCGCCGCCAATGCTGACTACCTCTCCGTTGAAGCACCGCGCGCCTCTTCGAATGAAGAACATTGTACCGCTCGGTTGCGCTCGGACGAATGCGCCGTAGCCGCGTTCATCCTGAAAAACGCCGGTCACTTCGAGCTCGCTGACCAGGTATTGCATCACCGGATCGGGTTCGGCCGCATCGTGCGCCCTTGCTTGTGCGGCTTTTTGTCTGAACTCAGCGCGCCGAACTTCGAGCGTCGGGAATCCCAGAAGACGAGCTTGTGCTTTCGCGCGAGGTCCCTTGGGCTTGACCGTCTTCTTGAAAGGGTCGCGCCCGCTCATTCGGTATGGCCGAATCGAATCGGCCGTCGGCCCGAGATATTCCCTGCTCGATCTGACCTGCTGAGGCTGAGGCGCTGCGTCTGATTTCGCCGCTGCCTGCTCCGGCTTATCCTGCGCCGCGACGACGGCCGCAGTCAAAGTGAGGCCGAGCAGCACGGCGATTAAGGCTTGTTTGATTTCTGGTTTTTTCATGACTCGGCTCCGCTATTTCGGTTGACTCGCCGGCGCTCCCGCCGGCGGCGGCGCGGCTGGCTTCTTCATCGTCAGCTTCTCGAGATTTTCCGGCGCAATGTAGTACGCGGTCACGATGAACGATGCGTTCACCGAACGGCCAACTTCCTGAGCATTGTCCTCGGCCTGCTTGATTTCCACTTCAGTGACGCTGACGATGCGCGGATAGAATCCCAATCGCGAGAAGAACTGACCGAGTGAATCATAAGTTCCAGTGACCTCGATCTGTATCGGCTGCGCTGTATAAAAATCAGAGGGCGCGGTCTTCAGATGCACAAAACGCTTCAGCTCGAGTTTCTGCTCGCGCAAAAAATCTTTAATGTTGTCGTAGACTCGCGATATCTCAACCTGATCGGGCAGCAGATCGCGAAGCCTGTCGATTTCATCGCGCTTCTCTTTCAGCGTCTGCTCTGTCGCGGCCAGGTTCTGTCGAATGATGCTTCCCTGCGCATTCTTGGCTTTCAGCCCCTGGACCTTTTCCTGAATCCTTACCGTCTCGGCCCGCTTTTCACTGTACAGCAGATAATCGGCGGCAAAGATTAGCAAGCCCGACATCAGCAGAAGCATACCCATCTGGTAGTACCACGCCATCCGGGTGAAGAAGCTGCCGCCCTCGTCGGCCGGCTTCACTACTGTAGTCATCGTCGCTGCCATAACTGATCTCCTTCACTTGCCCTGAGGCGCGGCCGGCTTGTCGCCTTCTGCTCGCGGCTTGTTGTAGTCGCAGTCGATCGTGAATTGGAACACGCGGGTGGTATCCGCGGTGTCGCTCTTCTTATCGGCTTCGTGCGCAGCCGCATCCTTCGCCGACAAGTCGCGCTTGTCCGGAGCTTTCTTTTCCGGCTCCTTCTTTTCGGTGCGATCCGAGACGTCGTCCAGTTTGACCTCTTTGCCTTCGATTGAAAGCTGAAGGCCGCTGAACAGGCCGTTCGAGAATTCCAATTGCCGCGAGAAATCCGCGATGACTTGCTGATTGAGCGAGCTGCCGATTATCTGAAGATGATTGCCTTTTTGAACTATAGCGTCGAGCCGGAAATCGGCCTGCCCTCCAGGCATTCGTTCGTTGATCGCCGAAAGCATCGCCACCGGTCCCTTCTGTTCGGCGCGAAGCTGCTTGATAACCTTGATGCGCTCATCGAGTTGTTTAAGCTCGGCTTCCAAATCGTTCTTGCGTTGAATGTCGGCCTCGAGCTTCTTCGACTCCTCTTCTTCCCTGGCGAGGTCGGCTTGAGCGGCCGCGTGCGCGTTATTTGTCCAAAGGTGATCGACACTGACCGCGATCAGGAATACTACGATGGCGCTCACAAGCATGAAGATCTGTTGTCCGCGTCGCGCTGCAACCTTTGTCTTCTGCACCGAAACTCGATGCTCGGCTGTACCTTCGAGTAGATTGACTCTGATCATTGCGCCACCTCCGCCACTCGCACGGCCAACCCGACGGCCACAGCCATATTGGGTGAAAGCTCTCTCAGATATTCATCGTCGAATTTCTTTTGATCGAAGCGAATCGCGCGAAACGAGTCGAATCTCTCGACCGGCATTTGGAATTTGTCCGACAGATACTCAGTCAGCTCGTGAACCTTCGATGAGCCTCCGGCGATCAGCATTCGATCGATTGACGGCGAATCAACAGCCGTCGCGCGGAAGAAATCGAGTGTGCGTTGAATCTCGAGAGCCAGCATCTCGGATACGCTTTGAAGCGCGGGCTGCACCTGTTCGGTCGGAAGCGGTTGATCGAGCGTCGAGCCGCGTTTGATCGCCTCGGCTTGTTCGAATGTGAGGTTCAGTTCTTTTTGGAGGAGATCGGTGTATTGGTTTCCGCCCGCCGAAATGTCTCGAGTGAAAATTGAAGTCGTGCCCCGAACGATGTTGATCGTCATCACCGCCGCGCCGATGTCGAGCAAAGCTACGGTCTGATTCGGCGAAGGGTTGTAGTTCACTTCGTAGGCGTTCTGTATCGCGAATGCATCGACATCCACGATGACCGGCTGCTTGCCCGCCTGCGAAATGACTTGGGTGAACTGTGCGATCTTGTCCCGCTTGCACGCTACGAGAAGAACGTCCATGTTCTGACCCGATGGATCGTGGCCGATGATTTCGTGGTAGAGATTGACGTCGTTGATGTCGAATGGAATGTACTGCTCTGCCTCCCAGTGAATCTGTTCGTCGAGCTCTTCTTCGGACATCGAGGGAAGCACTATTTTCTTCACGATGACTGCGTGACCCGAAAGCGACGTAGCGACCTGATCGGTTTTTATGTGTTGATCATTCCACACTCGGCTGATTGTGTCGCTTACGTGATTGAGGTCGATGATGTGACCGTCGACTATCGTATCGGATTGAAGATTCTGATGCGCGATGTGAACAAGCTCGAACCCGTTCCGCGATTGCTTAAGCTCGACGGCCTTCAACGCGCTTGAACCGATGTCGAGCCCAACGACGCTCTTCTTCTTTTTCCCTAGCATTGTGTTTCCCTCGGGGAAGGTTTCGGATGTTGGATTCCGTCGGCGATTCGGTGGCGGTGCGCGTCACTTGCCGCGAGATCCAGTTCAGGGGCAGCTTCGATCGGGGCCAGGAAGAAGGGGCGGGTGCCAAAGGAGCCGAACAACCTGTGAGTCGACTTACTTAAAGACTCCTCAATGCGAGCTTACATGTTGCGACGCGACTTTTCTAACACTCGCTCATGATGAAGTCAACACTTATTTATTTTTTCATTCTTTGACAAAAGGACTACCCCGTTCAGGCTGTTAAACGGTTCTCGCAAAGACTTGAAAAATACTTTGAATAATTGCTTGTCGGTAATGCCGAGCACTAGTAGAATCGCCCCAGCAGCAACTGTCCAGTTTCTGTTTTGGAACACAACCGTCATGAACGGAACGATGTCGTGATACTCAAGAGTCTCGACGGAGGTGCATCGCTCATGAACAGCATCCGAGGAGCCCGACTGACGCTTTCTGTCTTATGTCTGACAATGATCTTCGCTGTATTGTCGTTCGGACAGGAGCCGAAGAAGGCTGGAGGGTCAGTCGCCGGACGGGTCATGCTTGGCGACCAGCCCGTCGCCGGCGCAACCGTGATTCTTTATGTTCAAAACCCTATTCAGCAGCAACCGCCGGCTGGTCGAGCTGTCACCGATGAAGATGGCAAGTTCAAAATCACCGGTGTCCCGGCAGGAACTTACAATGTCGCTCCTTACACGCCGGCGTTCGTTGGGACGGAGTCTACTTACGGTGCGCCGGGCAAGACGCTCGTGATGACTGAAGCCGAAGATGTTGATGGCATCGATTTTTCTTTGAGAAATGGCGCCGTGATAACCGGTCGAGTGACAGACGCCGATGGAAAGCCAATCATCGAACAGTTAATCATTCTTGATTTAGTTGACGAGCGTGGAGCGAAGCTGCAAGGCCCCTACCGGTCTTTAGCCTTCACTACAGATGATCGGGGTATATACCGAGTCTACGGCCTGGAGGCGGGGCGCTACAAAGTCAGCGTTGGGAACGCGCCAGACAGCCTATCATTTAGAGTCGGGTTTGCGGGTCGCATCTATGTACAAACATTTCACCCCGACGTCACGGATGAAGCAAGCGCTGCGATCGTTGAAGTGACTGCTGGAAGCGAAGCCTCAGGAATCGATATCAAAATCGGGCGCACTCTTAAGTCCTACGCTGCGAAGGGTCGCGTCGTCGACGCCGACACCGGCAGTCCGCTACCAAACCTTCAATACGGTATCGGATCACTGTCACCGGACCAAAAACAGATTATTGGAAGCGGGATTACCAACAACCGCACGAACGTCAAGGGCGAGTTTCGCATCGAGGGGCTCAATCCGGGTCGATTCGCAGCCTTTGTAGTTTCAACCGAACAAGTCGATTTCTACAGTGAGCCGGCGATCTTTGATGTCAACGACTCGGATGTCAGCGGGCTCGAGATTAGAGTGCGGCGCGGCTCGAGCATCAGCGGAGTTGCCGTTATCGAAGGTAGCACGGATAGCGAAATCCTCGAGCGCAGGTCAAAACTACAATTGTACGCCTGGGTGACAGGCGAAGGCTTGAGCGTGCCAATTCACTCACCGACTCAAATCGCACCTGATGGCAGCTTTAGAATAATTGGCTTGCCCTCGGGCAAAGCGCACATCGGATTGGGTGGTTACCCTCCACCGAAAGGCTTCTCAGTGCTGCGAGTCGAGCGCGATGGAGTTCAACAACTTGATGGAATCGACGTTGGCGCCGGCGAGTCTGTCTCCGGGATTCGATTGGTTATCGCTTACGGTGCTGGAGTCATCCGTGGACAGGTCATCGTTCAAGGCGGCGAGCTCCCGGCTAATACTCAATTCATGATATTCGCTAGACGCACGAGTGGTGAGCCACAGACATTCCAGACCCGCAACAATATGACGGATGCGCGCGGGCGATTTGTACTGGAAGGCTTCCCTCCCGGGGAATACGAGATCAGAGCCATGCCGATGCTTCGTTCACCAGGTCCGCAGAGACCTGGATCTAATATTAGAGAGGCAAGACAAACCGTTACGGTTACGAACGAAAGTGAAGCCGACGTTACCCTGGTGATCGACCTCAGCCCCAAATCCAAATCTAACGAGAACTGATCGGCGCGCGGAATTCCGAGTCAGCTATGACTAGAAACCTTATCTTCACTCTCATCCTGATTTCAGTCGCGACATCGACTCAGCGGATCAACGCGTCTGCCGGTCGGATGCCTGGTTTCACGACCACGCGCGTCTCGGTTGCGGTTCAAAGCAATAACTACGATTCGCAAAACAGACGAGACACCTGGATCACAGGGCGTGTGGTCAATGAGTCGGGTCAGCCCATTCCCGGCGCGGGAGTCTATGTTAGAAAAGTTGGTGGGTTATCAGGATTTGGCAGAACAATCACCGCAGGCGAGGACGGAACATTTAGAGCTGAGGATCTCAGTTCAGGATCTTATACTGTGTTCGCCTCAGTTCCAGGCTACGTCTCAGAAGTTGACTCTGCCTCGCCGGTGTATCACCGAGTCGGCGAAGACATAACAATCAAAATGGTAAGGGGAGGAGTCATAACCGGCACTGTGACTTCCTCATCAGGCGAGCCAGTCGTAGGCATGTCAGTAGGAGCGATTCGCGTTCGTGACGCGGAAGGCAGGACAATACGCGCAGCAACTCAATTCGGCAGTACTCGTCCAACCGACGATCGCGGCGTGTACCGGATTTATGGGCTTCAATCCGGTTCTTATCTGGTGTGGGCCAGGGGAAGCTTGCAAAGTTACAGTGCTTTCGCGGGATATACTCCCACCTTCTATCCTTCAACCACACGTGATGCAGCTACGGCGGTAGAAATCGTGGCCGGCCGAGAAGCTACCGGCATCGACATTCGTTACCGCGGTGAGCCAGGTCACATCGTCAGCGGCACATTGTCAGGCTCGTTGGGATCAGAGTCGTCGAATCGGGGAGTATCGGTTCTTTTGTCTTACGCGGCAAGCGGCGCAATGGAGGCGAGCACATACGTACGATTCGGCGCCGGTCGTGGCTTTGCATTTTATGGAGTGCCGGATGGAGAGTACATTCTCACGGCTCCCCTGGGTTTTGGCGGGCCCGACTCCAATATGTCCTCAGGATCTACGCGCATCAGCGTGAAAGGCGCTGATGTAACTGGTATAGATCTAAAGCTGACGCCGGCTGGGTCATTGAGCGGAAGAATTGTATTGGAACGGCTGCCGCAAGCCGATCGCAAAGATGAATGCAAGTCGAAATCAAGACAGCCGTTTCTCGATGAGTTAATACTCACGGCTCGTAAAGAAGAGACTCCTGGCACGGACCCGCCCGGCAGCTTTTCCGGTCTCAACCAGACAAGTCCCGATGAGAAAGGCGAATTCAAAATACCTATCATCACTCCGTCGCGGTACCGGCTCGAGCTTCGCCTTCCGGGCGAGGATTTGTTTGTGCGATCAATCACACAGGGCGCCTCAAGCCGCGGCAGTCAGCCTGTTGATGTAACCGGCGCGGGTGTGCTCATTGGCACCAGCCAGCGAGTTTCGGATTTGCTGGTGACCATCGCCGAAGGCGCGGCCGGTTTGCGAGGAAAAGTCGTCTCCGCGAATCAAGGTGCTCGGCTGCCTTCACATCTTCGTGTCTACCTTGTGCCCGCGGAAACCGAGTCGCTTGACGATACGGTAAGATTCGCCGAAACCGCTGTGGACAGTGATGGCAGCTTCACTCTCAACAATCTTGCGCCGGGCCGCTACTATTCGCTCCTCCGAAAACAGTCAGATTCGGAAGCGATGGAAAGGACCCCTCGTCCGCTTGCCTGGGACCCCGCCGCTCGATCAAAGATTCGACGGGATGCCCAAAAGGCGAACGTTGTTATCGAGCTTCAACGTTGTAAGGTCACCGCGGATTACGTCATCACCTACGCGTCCTCACCCGGTCGAAGACAGGCTGATCCGAATCGATGACTTCGTTTCTCTCGTTACAACATTCGAAGGTTCTCCGTTGTCGCTTCATGAAATCGCCTTAGTTTGACGCGATGCAGGGCATCACCTAAAATCAAGGTTGGTGTCGCCGCCAGTTATGAAGGCTGATCATGAGCACCCACACATCTGAATTCGGATGCTTCACCACCCGGAACACTGAACTCTAAAACCCGGAACCAGATTTATGACCGCAATATTAAACAAGGTAGCAACTAAAGTTTTCGGAAGCGCCAATGAGCGTTTGCTTAAGCGGCTCTGGCCCATCGTGAGCGACATAAACGCGCTCGAGCCTGAGATGAAACGGCTCTCAGACGATGACCTGCGCGAGCGCACGGTGAAGTTGCGCGAGCAGGTTGAGAAACGTGTTGCAACAGCCGAGCTCACGGGTGGCACCGCTGAAGAGCAGAAGAAAGCTTTGCGAGAAGTAATCGATGAAGCGCTCGACGAGATTTTGGTCGAAGCATTCGCTGTCGTGCGTGAAGCTTCTCGACGGGCAACAGGCATGCGTCACTTCGATGTTCAGCTCATCGGAGGAATAGTTCTTCATCGCGGAACAATCGCCGAGATGAAAACCGGCGAAGGCAAAACACTCGTTGCAACTCTGCCCGCATACCTGAACGCACTTTCTGGCCGTGGAGTGCACGTAGTCACGGTCAACGATTACCTCGCAAAACGCGACACCGAGTGGATGGGTAAGATCTATCGCTTTCTCGGCTTGACCGTCGGATGCATCCAGCACGACATGGATGATATGGAGCGGCAGGAAGCTTATCGCGCGGACATAACCTACGGGACCAACAACGAATTCGGCTTCGACTACCTGCGCGACAACATGAAGTTCGAGCCTTCGGCGATGGTTCAGCGCGGGCACTACTACGCGATCGTTGACGAAGTCGACTCGATCCTGATCGATGAAGCTCGAACGCCGCTTATCATCTCCGGCGCGTCGGAAGACTCGACTGAAAAATATTACGTGGCCAACGATTGCATGATTAAGCTGAAGGAGGCTCAGCAAAACCGCATTGCCGAAATCCGCAGGACTGATGGTGATGTCGACCTGAAACAAGATCCTCGCCTGTTGTACCACGTAGATGAAAAGCAACACAGTGCCACCCTGACCGAAGAAGGCGTCGAGATGGCCGAGAAGTTCACCGGCGTTGACAATCTTTACGATCCGGTGAACATGGATCTGCTGCACTGCGTCGAACAATCGCTCAAAGCCCACACGCTCTATCATCTCGACAAGCAATACATCGTCAAAGACGGCGAGGTCATAATCGTCGATGAATTCACCGGCCGCGTGATGCCCGGCCGGCGTTGGAGTGATGGGCTCCACCAGGGCGTTGAAGCCAAAGAGACCGTGAAGATCGAAGCGGAGAACCAGACCCTCGCGACCATAACACTTCAAAACTATTTTCGAATGTACGTCAAACTCGCGGGCATGACCGGAACCGCTGAAACCGAGGCTTCCGAGTTTGCAAACATCTATAAGCTCGACGTGGCGGTGATGCCGACGAACATGCCGATGGTTCGCAAAGACTTCTCGGATGTGATCTATCGCACCGAACGTGAGAAGTTCGATGCAGTGGTCGGTGAAATAAAGGACCTTCACGAGAAGGGCCAACCGGTGCTGGTTGGCACAGTCTCTGTAGAGAATTCCGAAGCGCTGGCGGCTCGACTGAAGAAGGCTCACGTTCCGCACAACGTCTTGAACGCCAAGCCCGAGCACGCCGCCCGCGAAGCGGACATCGTCGCACAAGCCGGCCGCAAAGGTCAGGTCACCATCGCGACTAACATGGCCGGACGCGGAACCGACATCTTGCTTGGCGGTAATCCCGAGTTCCTGGCGAAGCAATATCTGAAAGAGAAAGAGATCAATCCCGACGAGGCGAGCGAGCGCCAGTGGAATGAGGCAATCGCTCGCTCAAAACGCGTGACTGATGCCGAGCACCAGGAAGTAGTCTCCGCAGGCGGGCTTCATATTCTGGGCACTGAGCGGCACGAATCCAGGCGCATTGACAATCAGCTTCGCGGACGGTCGGGACGTCAGGGTGATCCCGGCTCATCGCGATTCTATCTCTCGCTTGAAGACGATCTGATGCGAATCTTCGGCGGCGAGCGGATCAAGGGCTTGATGCTTCGGCTTGGAATGGAAGAAGGCGTGCCGATCGAATCTCGGCTCGTGTCGAAGCGAATCGAGGGCGCGCAGAAATCCGTCGAAGCTCACAACTTCTCGATCCGCAAACACCTGCTCGAATACGACGACGTGATGAATAAGCAGCGCGAGACTGTTTATGGCTTGCGTCGCGATTTGTTGATGGGCTTCGAAGGCGACACTCCCGAAGAACAGAGCACCAATCAACGCAACTACATTCTCGGCATTACCGAAGATAACTTCGAAGGTTTGATCGAGCAGTACATGCCGAAGGAGCAGCGTGCCGACGAATGGGACATCCGAGGATTGAAGGAACAGCTTCGTTTGAACTTTGGCTTCGACGCCGAGGCCGAACATCTCGACCTTGCGGAGACGGGTCCCGAGGAAGCTCGCGAAGTCATCTGGCCGAAGCTCGAAGAAAAATACAAAGAGAAGGAAGTACAGTTAGGCGTCGAAGCGCTGCGAAATCTCGAGCGCTACATCATGCTCAACATCGTAGACGCGCAATGGAAGGATCATCTTCTCGCGCTCGATCATTTGAAAGAAGGCATCGGCTTGCGAGGCTACGGCCAAAAAGATCCTCTGGTCGAATACAAGCGTGAGTCTTATTACTTATTCCAGGCGATGCTGGATCGCATAGACACCGAGACGATCCGTTACCTTTACAACTTCCAGGTGCAAGTGACCGCGCCGGTCGAACAGCAACTGCTCGAGAGGCGTCGCCGTCAACGCCGCGGGAGAGTAGCTTTCACAAAAGCTAACGAGACGGCTTTCGCGGGAGGCGAAGAAGAAGCTGCCAAACCGATTCGCAACAAAGGTCCACGCATAGGCCGTAACGACCCCTGCCCCTGCGGCAGCGGCAAGAAGTACAAAAAGTGTTGCGGGGCGGCTTAAGGATACGTTGTCAGATTGACAATTGGAGAATCGGTCGTTAGGTCTCGGCTATGAGCACCACGGTTACACTCGATGACAACGTTGCCTCGAAGCTTGAGGAAGAAATACGCAGACGTGGCGGCTCTCTGAATCAAGCGGTGAACGATCTTTTGCGTGAAGGGTTGCAGGAACAGCGGACAAGCTCCGATGACTTCGACGAAACCTCGGCTGAACTGATGTCCCAGATTCGCGAAGGCCATCAAGAATATCTCCGGGGTGAGTTACGCCCGGTGGAAGAGTTCATCACTGAATTGGAAGCTGAGATTGAGGATAGTCCACAGACACGCTGAATGACCCCAGCCTCTCGCTTTCGTGTTTCTCCCTTCCTCGGCTTACCAACGTGATGTCAAGAAGCTTGCCAGAAGGAACAAGCAGTTACTTGCGCTTGTCAGAGACCTGCAGAACATCTTGTCCGATGATCCCTATAACCGAACCAAAGCACACGACATAACAAGACTCGCTGATGTAAAACCCGGAAGCGGTCAATATCGAATTCGATCCGGCGACTAACCGAACCCGATACGACATTTTTGTGAGCGACGTGGTTTTGTACTCATTCAAGGATGGCAAAGCTGCTATTCAAGGCTAAGGAGACGGCTCTTGCGGGAGGCGAAGAAGAAGTGGCCAAACGGTAATAAGGGTCCTCGCATCGGCCCGCAACGAGCCCTGCCCCTACGGCAGCGGCAAGAAGTATAAGAAAATGCTGCGGTGCATGATTCTTGGTCACCTGAGAGATGAATGTAAGCTAACGCACTCACCGGAGCTTGAGGAAGTGAATTATGCTGGCGACGCCACATGCCAGCGCAGCATAGGCGGACGCCTGCATGTATGGATGGATCGATAATGAAAGACCGTGGATGTCGGCGTACATCCGCGACAATCCAAGTACAATCGTTAGATACATGAAGTACCCATGCCAGTTCGTCGATGGCCGTATCCGCTCGATTTTGGGAAGCTTCTCTATATACAAGATTCTCGTGATATACAGCGCGATCTCACGCACAATCAGGGCCCAGCTAACCAAAGGACCCAGAAAGCCTTGTGCGTTGAAGGCGATGATGATGGCGGCGTAGAAAGCCTTGTCTCCAAGGCTGTCCCAGAGGCGGCCGTGTATTGAAGCCACCTGCAATCGTCGCGCAAAGTATCCGTCGAGTATGTCCGTCGCCAGCGCAACCAACCACAGTGCAATCGATACATAAAGGAGGCCTGCGTTTCTCTGAAAACAAATCACGAAGAGCAGCGCCAGTCCGATGCGCGACAGGGAAAGGGCGTTTACGATACTTCTCGGAGTGATCGTAATTCGCCAGTTATGCAGGCTAGCCAGACTTAGCGGAGCGTGCCACCTGTCCGCAGGTTTTTCTAAATGACCAATTTTCATTTGTTTACTCTGACAATCAAGATGCAGCTTAGAAACAAAATCCAAGTCGCTACACAGACAGCCACGTAAGCGCGCCAAGGCCATTTCCGTGATACGTCTGGAACGGTTAGATCGGCCAATGTTATTCCACCTTGTCCGCGTTTGAAGAGATTCTCGGGTAGAACAGAAAACGCTTGCTGTCTTCGCTTGCCGCGGGGTCCGCTGCTAAAACCTGGACTGGAATGGCTATAGAACTGAGGATAGAAATCGAGACCAGCAATTCGTACAAGCGCCGCAGCCCAGCGCTCAACATCCGCTGACGTACAACTAGATGTCCCGTTGCCTTCAAGGATTGTCTTATAGTACTCGGTCGTTACCGTTTCGTGTCGCTGGACAGTGAACACCTGGAGGAAGACAAGTCCTATTGCGCCAAACAAAAGTACTAAAACCCATATAGGTTCAATGACCTTCAATAGTTCAAGCGACAGTATGCACTGCCCGGCAAAAGCAAAGAAGGTGAAATTCAGTATCAAGGGATCTGGATCTGAATCCGCATAGGAGCGAACCGCCCAAGCAACAAACGCGATTAAAATCACACAGCTACGATAGGGCCGACAAGTAGAGTCATGTTGGCTCCGCTTGGAAAACTTAAACGCAACGAGAATGCGTAGAAACCAGCGTAAGCAATTACCACATGTCGCAGCGTTCTGCCAAGAAGAACCGGAATGAAATATTTGGCGACTCCAATTCTCAGTGAGCCTGCAAGCGCTGAAACGGGAGCGAAAAATGGATTTGGTATGCAAGCCAGAACAAGTAATAGAGGCACAAAGGAGCGTTCACGAGAGACCCGAATAAAACGCCAATGTGCAAACCGCTCGAACTTGCGCGCGAAGTCGTCCGACAGTGAGGCGCGAAAGGAGTAGCCGAACACATAGCCCGCGAGTTCACCTATGGCCCCTCCTATTCCTCCGACAACGCCCACCAACAGAGGGTTCAACCTGCTTGCGGCAAGAAATGTTGCAATCTGAGAAGGCCCGGCAACGTGCGCCGCGCTGTTGACGAGGCTCAGGACGAAGATTCCTGTGTAGCCAAATGATGTTAGCCACTCGACCGAAATCACTCTTCTCCATAGCGCGACTGCGGCAGCCGCCATGGTTAGCAAGATAAGAAACGTTAGGATTTTGTGAACAAATCTTTTGTTCTGGTCCATAGAATACCCACTAGCAGGTATCAGTGGAGCATATAGCTCACTTCGCGACGAGCGACGTAATCCTCATATGTGGTGCATGAGAATATGAGATAAAGTCTGTTTCCACAATGATCCCCCATCCCTTTTTCATCTTTCACTCGTTGAAGACAGCTCGTAAGAATCGGGGCCGGACTATCCATCACGTACCGTAAGAGATGGCAGGAGCAAGAGATTGTCTGGCCTTTGGATAACTGGGAATTATCGGGAGACTGGGGAGGAATTCACTTTGGCTCTGCCGTGGCCGCACAGACTCCGACCCAAGATTGCAGTCACTGTTGCCGTTAGTGTCACGGTTGCGCGAGCCGCAGCGCTCGGTGTAGCTGCGTATTTCGACAAATCGCTGTGGCTGCCCGGGGAAGCGGTCGGCCTGCTCGAGCACCCGGGCATAGTGGCCATGGTGCTGGGCGACGCCGTCCTCTTCCTTTTGTGTGTGTACGCAAGCCGGATGACACGATTGGTTGGAAGACGGCTACCGACAGATCGGCGACCGCTGGTGCAGCGATACTTCCGGCAGATCGTCCTTCGAAGGATCTTTAGCGGCGGCGGTAGTTTCAAAAAGATACTCTTGCTTCTGTCGACGATCGGCGCGCTCGCCCTCGTGAACCAGACCGTACAGGCGACAGACCCCATCGCCTACTACGGTCACGACACGTTCAACAGCACCTTGCACGCCAGAAGCTTCTGGGTAAATCGCGTGAATCTGTTCACGTCCTGGTGCATCGTAGTCCCACTCTTCTCAAGCTATCTCTTCGCGCACACGCTCGCGATCCGGCACTTCTTCAGAAGGTGCGATGAGCACGGTCTCGTTGCGTTCCAACCCGGGCACCCCGATCAACACGGAGGCTTCACCTTCTTTGGCTGGCTTGACATCATCTACGCGGTCGGTCTCCTTACTGTACTCATTGAAGTGTTTCTAATGATCATCACTCATCGTCGAGTGACCGTTGGCGATCTCTTCAGCTTGATCGCAATCACGGTTGGTGTCCTCTTAATCTCTGTTCTTTCAATTCACGAGGTCGTACGGGTGGTCAGGCGCCAGGAACGGTTACTCAAGATGGCGTCTTTCGTGAGGACGGTCAGGGGATCTCGCCACTTAAGTCTCGAGTATCTCGCGATCGTCTACAATGCCAAGTTCAGTCCGTACAGCTCGGCAGCGCTGCGGGTTGCCGTCGCGCTCCGTGCAGCTACCGTGATTCCTGTGGCGATTCGGGTAATGTTGTACATCAGCTCAAAGCTTTAGCAAGAGCGTACAGGCACAAGTACCCGAATGCGGTGGCGGCGACAAGAATAGCCGACACGACCGTGGTGCCGTTCAATGAGGCTGGCAGGATCTTATAGGGAACCAGACAACCGATGACAATTCCAAGACGCACGATGCCCGCGTGTACAAGGACCAGTTTCCGAAATCCTGGTACAAGTCGGTTGAAATCGCCCACGCCCACTCTAAAGGCGTACAAGCAGATCTCTCGAAACGTGAAACTCCACACGAGGAACCACCCAAGACCGTACTCGCGATCGAAGGCAATCACGGCGGCGATATAGAACGCGCGATCAGCGACACTGTCGAAGAGCCAGCCTGTCACCGTCCCACCGGTAGTCCGTCGCGCCAAGTATCCGTCCAAGTGGTCAGTGGCTTGAGCGATCCCCGCGACGATGATGCTTGCGGTCAGCAGCGATCCTGGTTCCCGACGGAAGAGGCCAACGAAGAGTAGGGCCAGTGGCACGCGTGCAAGTGACACCCAGTCGCATGAATTGAGGGCTCGTCGCATGATAATTCCCAGTTATCCAAATCAGATTGGCAGACAATAGACAACGACTGTTGGACCGACGCTATTATGTTCCGGTTTGTGAGTTAGTGCAATTACCTTTTCGCATCAGACCGACCTGCCCGTTAAACACCGAAGCCGCCCAAGCACTAATCTGTCTTTGTGCTCCCTGACCCTAAGAGCTGACAACCCTAGCGCTGTCGCGATCGCGGAACGACTTCACGGGCATTGATAACTAGAAATTATCGTGCAGATTCTCCGAGCGTTACTGCGACTCACAAGGCTAGATTCTTCTCTGCTCGCCTTTTGCTCGATTTTCATCCCATGCTCAGTAAGAAGTAATGACTTGGCCCAAAGTCTACGGAGAGCGATACCGCTGCTCTTTATCTTTATATGTACGTTCATAGCCAATGACTTGGACGATATAGAAAAAGACCAAGTAAATCATCCGGACCGACCACTACCCACAGGCCAGCTAACCGCTACATTCGCGACGGTACTTTATTTTACCTCACTCGCATTGGCCCTGTTTTCAACAAAGTACTTTGTTGCACCGGACGTTGCCTTCTTGTATTACGCCCTTATCGCGCTAACAATCAGCTATGGCTACCTGGTTGACTGCCTTCCGGGTCTTAAGGCGCCATACGTCGCCGCAGTGTCTACAATCCCAATTCTGATCGTGGCGACTTCATACGCCAACGATCCGAGACTTCTTATCGTTGCGGCATCCTTTTTCTTGTTCAACATGGGCAGAGAATTGTGCATGGACATCAAGGACAGAGCCGGCGATGCCCTCTCGTTTATGCACAGGCTTGGACCGAAACCACTAGCGACGGTTGCATTTGTACTTCAGACAATAGGGTTGCTCTTGCTGGCGATTCAGATTCGTAAGGTAGCGGATCTTGCTGCGCTTGTGGCCATAACGATTCTCCTCGCGCGCTCTGCCGTTGACTGGTTCAACGTTGGGAACTATAAACGCGCCGTAATCCTGATGAAACTTCCATTCTTTGTGGGGCTCTACTTCCTCACCTGAGAGTATTGGGTTGTCACCGTCTTAAGAGCGGCGGCAGGATCATAATCAAAATAGTGATTCCAATTGGCAAATCAGTTAACGTGAGTTGCAAACTATATCGGAGCTCATCACGCGACATTCTATCAAACTCAATGAGGTAAGAGCGTTTTTCATACGCGCTTAGTGCTTCACTCCGCATTGCCTTTTTCAGCCTGTTTATCTCGACGCCAATAGACTGGCCATACAGCTTTCTCAGTACAGCTCTGGGGTAGAAATTGAAAATCAATAACACTGGCGTCGCAATAAGTGGCAGGAGAATAAGGAATGGTTTGATACTTTGTCCTAGGATGCTGCCATACAAGAATGGCCCGTCGTAGTAGCCAATGAAGTGAACATAAAGAAAAATAACAGTGAGCGTCGATGCTACGTGAACATATGGGTTAATCGCATCGAGTTCACGTTTGCGAAACAGGTTGCGTCTGATTGTGATGGGCAGAAGCGAATGGAGCATCATGGCTGTATACATTAGCTTGCGCCCGACATAAACGGCGAGCCCATACTCAATGCAAGCCGCAATAACCATTAAGATTTCTCCTCGTCTCGACAGTGGGAACTGGCAGTACGAGAAAATAACGAATGCCACAACGATCATTTCTGCGGAGAACGTTATCGATATTCGACGACTCGCAAAGCGTTGCTTATAATAGTAATAATCGTCGGATAACTGGCCTTTAAAGGCTTCCTCAATTGTTTGAGGAATCACATTCTGTGTGCGACAGACGATCAACGCTGTTCCGACGATTAGTCCTAGCGAGATTATAGTCTTGAACGAATTGGTATAGGCCCCAAAAAAAAGTTGAGCCTCAGATTTGCCGCCGAGATAAAACAGGAGGGCTGAACCCAGTACACCATAGGCGAGGCTCACTGCTAGCCCAATGAAGAGCATGATCATGTGGGGAAATGGTGATAGTCGCGGCACGATAATTTCTAGTTATCCAAAATCAAGCGACAAACCAAGAAGCAACTTTCTGTCGGGTCGGGAGCCATTATGTAGTGATTTCTCTGTTAATGCAATTACTCTCGGCAACAGACTTCGGGGTCATTTCAAAACAAGATGCGCCGCGCGAGATTGGGTAATTCCCTCACATCAGATTCGATGAAACACTTGATCCGGCATTTGCTCAGAGTTACTCTGGATCACCCTCCGCTCCCACGCCCTTTACCCTTGCCTCCTGCTTTCGATTTTCGCAGGAACTTAGACTACAGATTACTTAGGTTTGGGCGAAGCTGTGCCCGTGAAACAAGAACATGCAAATCAACCAAGCAAGCACAGAATTTATGACTGGCTATTTCTCGACTCACAACCTTTCACCTAAGACAAAGGTGGCGTATTGCTCCGACCTAGCGCAGTTTCGAGAATTCATGGGTGAAGACCTTGGGCTTTTGTCTCTTGGCGCCGCCGTTGTCGAGAACTGGGCAGCGCATCTACGTCAGAAGGGTTATTCCCCTGCTTCTATTCGACGGAAGATGGTGACTCTCAGAGTGTTTTGCTCGTACTGGGTGCGCAAGGGGACACTGCCCGAGTCACCATTTTGGCGGGTGAAACTAAGTTTCGGGCGAATCGAGCAGCTTCCCCGCGCGCTCACTGCGGGGGAGATGAGTGCCCTTCTAAACCAAGCACGACAAGCGTATTCAACAGCCGAGAGCAGCCACAATCCTGAAGAAGAGACGACAGAATCTCTCGGTGAGCAATTCTCATTCGGAAGATATAGTGCCCTGCGGAACTTGGCGCTAGTGGATCTGCTCTTTGCGACTGGGGTGCGTGTCGGAGAAGCATCAGCTCTAGACGTTCGAGACTTCCTCGTGGAGGAAGCGGTCTTTCGGGTTCAGGGCAAAGGTGGTAGGGACCGCGTGGCTTGCGTTGTCGATGAGGAGACCATGCGGATTCAGCAGGAGCACTTAGCGGCTCGGAGGCGCTTCGAAACCGCGAGCCCGGCTCTCTTCCTGAACATCTCCGGTCAACGGCTTTCGACGCAAGGGATCGCCAACGTCATCGCACAGTTCCGCAAGGAAGCTGGGATTGAGAGACACATAACGCCGCACATGCTTCGGCACACGGTGGCGACTCTACTTCTTCGCAACGGCGCAGACATCCGAGTCGTGCAGGAATTCCTGGGCCATACTTCAATAGCAACTACTCAACGCTATACTCACATCACCAAGGAGCATCTTATTGGTGTACTACGCAGACACCACCCGTCCCTCGGCTTGCGGACTGGATGTGGTTAGGAAATCAACCAAGGTGTAAACAGACAATTCCATATCAACACTCACGCCGTTTTGAATGATTCGATTCGCCTTATGGCTTTCCATTTCGAACGAGCTCTACTCAGTCGAGGCTTCCGCCCTTCTGGCGGAGCGGCGTTCTACCCATTCGTACACCATCGGTAGAATTACAATCTGGATCGGACGAGTCACCAGTCCTCCTACGACTACAATCGCCAGAGGCTTTTCGATCTCGGCGCCCGTGCCCGAAGAAATAATAAATGGAATCAGACTTATGCTGCCGATCAAAAGCACTCAACAACTCGGCTCGCAGACGAACGCTTGCGCCGGTGATCACCGCGTCGTGCAAGCCCATGCCTCCATCGCGCAGCTTGTTGATGTAAGAAACCATCACCATTCCGTTTTGAACCGCTACGCCGAAGACCGCGATGAATCCAACTATCGCCGGAACATTCCTCCAACCAAACAATTGAATAAGGGCCGTGCCCGTGCAAATCTGAACTCAATCAGTCTTAGATACATACTCTGAGATTGAACAAGGATTAACTCGGGCAAGCTTGTATCGCGAGGGCATGAACTTTTCGTGGCAGTCCGGTTTCTTAATTGTTGACCTCGAAGCACCAACGCTTCAGAACATTCAATCGTTGATGCGTTGCCCACTCTTGCACGTTTGAGATACAGATCAGGTTCGATCGCAGATAGCGTCTATCCTTGAACATGTCAGTTAGATTCGGTCTTTGACTTGGAACGGAGACAGGCATACAATCCGGGCTGTCGCAACTAGCTTTCTGAGTCTCCTGTGATAGTGGGAACATCTCGCCGAAGATACTCACCCTCGCATCGCCTCAGAGTTCAGGCTTCACTCTCGCTCTTAAAAGCGATCTCCCCAATATCAGGTTCCCAAACTAGGAGCGTGAAATGCGACACAGCGATTGGGCCTGGCTTTCGTTTTAGTGAGCTTTGAACGCAGGCGGAGACCCTCGGTAGTGGAGTAATTGTCGGATGCCCCTGCTTGATTTAATTTCGTGTGAACGGCTCTGCAATAAGGAATCCTTAAAGAACCTGTCGGTTTCTAAAGCTAAATCATGCTCTATCGACCCACAAAGCGACAAAAGCCAGTAAACACAAGGTCGTGCCTTTCGGCAAGGACCCTGTCGCGAGCCACTCTCTTGATGCTGGTTTCTACTACTTCCATTGTTCTTGCAACCCGTCTGATAAGGTCATCGCTTGCAAGCGAGTTGTTATCAGCGCCGCCGCCGCCGACTCAAACGAAGAAGGCCGAGATTGCTGATCACTATGGCAAGCTACCGCTCAGCTTCGAAAGAAATGAGGGGCAGCACGATCCTGAAGTAATGTTTGCATCGCGTGGCCCTGGATATGATTTGTTCCTCACCGCTGCGGGCGCAGTGCTGACTCTACCAAAGCCAAGGCCGCCGGCAGATAAGTTCACACCGCCGGCATCGACCGAACATGGTTCAACTAATCAACTGCCGAAGGCTTCCGTCCTGCGTTTGAAAATCGTCGGCGCGAATCCCCAGTCACACACCCAAGGTGAGGATCAACTACCCGGAAGGATCAATTACTTGGTTGGCAATGATCCTCATAAGTGGCACGTCAATGTTCCGACCTATCGAAAGGTGTATTACAAAGAGATATATCCGAAGGTGGACTTGGTTTATTACGGGAATAGGACGGAGCTCGAGTACGATTTTGTAGTAGCTCCAGGCGGTAATCTGCAAGCAATCCGGTTTCAATTCGAAGGAACTGATCGAATGAGGCTCGATGATGCGGGCGACTTGCACTTGACGGTCGAACAAAGCGATATCACTTTGCGCAAGCCCGTAGTTTATCAGCTAACCGACAAAGGCGACCGCCGCGAAGTCAAGGGCGAGTATGTAATCAAGGACAAAGAGGTTCGCTTTAAGACGGCAAACTTTGATACTCGCAAACCGCTCATCATCGATCCAGTGCTCTCATATTCAACGCTGTTGGGAGGGGGCGGCAACGACGTTGGCTACGGGATCGCCGTGGATTCAACAGGCAGCACCTACATAACCGGCGAAACTTCGGGCGCTTTCCCAACTACACCTGGAGCGTTTCAGACCACAAGCCCGTTTTTCAGCAGTGCTTTCGTAACGAAGCTCGATCCAACCGGGTCCAGTCTTATCTATTCGACCTATCTCAGTGGCAACGGCTTCACGACGGGAAACGCCATTGCCGTTGATTCGTCAGGCAATGCTTACGTAACCGGTAAGACCAATGCGAGCGATTTCCCGACCGTGAATCCTATCAGAAGCAGCACTTCAAATTTCTATAAGAGCGTTGACAGCGGAGGACATTGGAACGGTCAGGTGATTGGATCGACTGACATGGGTGTAGGTGTCCTGGCAGTTGACCCGCTCACGACAAATACTATGTATGCCGGAGTTGGTCTGGGCAGTGGCGGCATCTACAAGACAACCGATGCCGGAAACAATTGGGTCGCGCTCAACACCGGCGTGACCAATGCCGGCGGGACAGCGATAGCTGTTGATCCTGTGACGCCCACAACGCTTTATGCGAGCTTAGTTACGAACGGGACGCCAGGCGGCGGTCTTTACAAGAGCACTGACGGAGGGAGTAGCTGGACCATACTCAAAAACGGTTTGAACGGAGTTACCGTGAGTGCGCTAGCGATTGACCCTTCATCGCCGACTACGATTTACGCAGGGTCCACATTTATCGGAGTGTACAAGAGTACAAATGGTGGCGCGTCCTGGACGAACTTCAGCACCGGTTTCAATTTCGGAGGAACCAGAGCGATCGCCGTCGATCCCGTGACCCCTCAGACACTTTATGCGTGCGCTGGCGGTGGTGGAGTTTTTAAAAGCACCAACGGCGGCGCCAATTGGGGCCAGATGAATACCGGGCTCACAACAACGACGGTTCAAACCCTGAACATTGACCCATCCTCGACCGTGTACGCCGGCACATCTGGCGGCGGCGTCTTCAAGAGCACCAACGGAGGCGGCAGTTGGGCTCCTTTTAACAACGGCATCTCCGGCTACATTCCGCTTAGTTCAGTGGCGCTCAGTTCGTCCGCTTCTTCGACACTCTACATGGGCACCGTGGACGGCCGAATTTTCAAAACCGTCGATGGAGGAAACAATTGGACCAAAGTGTATGAGACGCTGACGAGAACCAACTTTACCGCATTGGCGATCAATCCAGGTACCCCGTCCACAGTTTATGCTGGAGTAGAGATCATTCCGGACATGCTTAATGACTATGAGGCGTTTGTCTCCAAGCTCAACGTGGACGGTTCCGGTCTTGTTTATTCAACTTACCTGGGCGGGAATGGAGATGACTTTGCCAACTCGATCGCGGTTGATTCAAGTGGCAATGCTATCGTGGTTGGGCAAACGGCCTCGGCGAGCTTTCCCACGATCAACGCTTACCAATCAAACTTGTCTGGAGCCAGCGACGCGTTCGTTACAAAGTTCAATGCAACAGGCAATGCACTGCTATACTCGACTTTTCTCGGCGGCAACTCCACCGATGCCGCCTACGCAGTTGCTTTGGACGCCTCGGGCAATGCGTACGTCGCCGGAACAACAACGTCAGCCAATTTTCCAACTCTAAACCCGTTTCAGTCGACCATTGGAGATTCGTCGTCTGGAGATGCCTTTGTGACAAAGTTCAGTAGCGCCGGAGCTCTCGGATACTCAACGTATCTTGGAGGCAATGGCTCTGACACTGGCTATGGCATAGCGGTCGATTCAACGGGCAATACATACATCACGGGTCAAACAACTTCGACCAATTTCCCAACAGTCAATCCGGTCCAGACGAGTTCTCTTGGAGGCGCCTTCGTAACTAAGCTGAATAGCGCGGGCTCGGCGCTATTCTATTCGACATATCTCGGAGCATTCCCCGACGTTGCTCGTGGTATTGCCGTTGATTCGGCGGGAAACGCCTATGTGGCCGGTTACACCGGATCAACGGGATTCCCGGTTACACCCGGCGCCCTCAGAACGAAGAGCCCTTTCTTTAAGAGCACAGATAGTGGTGGCGCCTGGAACAACGATAACTACGGATTGAAGAGCGACATAGTGACCGCTCTCGGCTTGGATCCGGCTAAACCATCCACCATTTATGCTGGAACACGAACCAGCGTTTACAAGAGCACAGATGCCGGGCAGAGTTGGAACCCAAGCGATAATGGGCTCGTGCAACCAAATGTACTTGCGCTGGTAGTTGATCACGCTACGCCTGCGACCATTTATCTGGGTATCGGCTTCGCTAGTTTCGGTAACAGTAGCGGCGTTTACAAGAGTACTAACGGAGGAAACACCTGGAACGCCGCGAACGCAGGGCTAAGCAATACAAATGTGTTGTCACTCGCTATTGATCCAGTGACAACTTCAACTCTGTTCGCAGGAGGCAGCGGCATTTTCAAGAGCGTAGACGGCGGCGCTCACTGGACAACCCCGGCCAGTCAAATCAATTCGACCATCGATGCGATCGCCGTAGACCCCATAACGCCGACAACAATCTATGCGGGCGGTAGCGGCTCTCCCGGAGGCGTTTTCAAATCGACAGATGGCGGGGCCACCTGGCAATTGACGATCAGCCTTTCCGTTTCAAGTTTGGCGATAGATCCGGTGACGCCTTCGACAATCTATGCCTGCACTAATCAAGGGATATTCAAGAGCCTTGACCGGGGAGCTAATTGGACTTCCATTGAGACCGGCTTCAGCGGTCCGATCACCATCGATCCAGTGACTCCAACCACTCTGTACGCTATTTCAAGTGGCTTCAATGGAGGGGTCTTTAAGAGCATCGATAGCGGTAATAACTGGACTCCGATAAACAATGGGCTGAGGTATCCGTTCGTTTCGTCTGTAATCATAAATCCAATGACACCCTCGATATTGTACGCGGGAGTGGACGTGTTTCCGCCTGACAACGATGCCTTCGTGGCTAAATTCAATTCGTCAGGCACGGCTCTAATCTATTCAACTCTTCTTGGAGGCGGAGCTGCGGACGCTGCGAATGCCATCGCGTTGGATTCGACGGGAAGTGCTTATGTCGCCGGACAAACCGGCTCTTCCGATTTTCCTGTCACTCCCGGTTCTTACCAGCCGTTCAATCGCGGCACCGATGTCTTCATCTCGAAGCTAGTGATGTCCTACATAGTCAGCGGACAAGTAATGGATGGCAGCAATGCTCCAATGAGCAGCGTCGAGGTCACATTGAGCGATGGTTCATCACTGAGCACTGTTATGACCGACACCGATGGCAGCTATCAATTCTCACACTTGAGGGAAGGAGGAAACTTTACAGTAAGCGCAGCGAAGCCTCACTTCACAATGACTCCCGCGTCGCAAAGCTTCAACAACCTGCACAGTAATCAAACCGCTAATTTCATCGGTTCGCCGACGAACGCGCCTTTTTATACGATTAGCGGACATACCACCAACAACAGTGCGGCATTGAGTGGCGTGACAGTGACGCTGAGCGGATCGCAGCAGGATGTCACTACGACCGACAACAATGGTTTTTATTCCTTTACGCTCGCCGGTGGTAGCAACTATACAGTGACGCCTTCGATACTCGGTTTCACATTTAGTCCCTCAAGCCAGACCTTCAACAACCTGAGTGCGAATCAGACCGCCGACTTCACAGCGACGCGGCAAACCCTGGTCGTGACCAATGTAAACGATCACGGGCCGGGTTCGTTAAGACAGGCAATCATGGATGCGAATGACACCGTCGGAACGGATATGATCGTCTTCAATATTCCAGGCGCGGGAGTTCAAACCATTAATCTGCTCATCGCGCTGCCGGAAATCACAGATCCGGTCGTGATCGACGCGACCACACAACCCGGCTACGCGGGTACGCCGCTGATTGAATTGAATGGGGCGCAGACAAACGCCAGGGCCGGCTTTCTGGTCAGTAGTGGCGGCAGCACAATACGTGGGTTCGTTATTAACAGATTTGGTTCGGGGTCAGGAATTTTGCTGAACGGCGGTGCCAACAACATAGTTCAGGGAAACTATATCGGAGTCGACTCGACAGGAACTGTGGGGCGTAACAATGACAACGGGATTTCAATCAGTTCTTCAAACAATCTAATTGGCGGTACGATCTCGAGTGCTCGCAATGTAATTTCAGGAAACGGTTTTGATGGAATTGCTTTAGGCGGTTCGGGCAATCAGATCCAAGGGAATTTTATCGGCACCAATGCGAGTGGCAGCGTTGCGCTGCCTAATGGAATCAACGGCGTCGATCTCTTGGGTTCTCCTCAAAACATCAACAATATTATTGGAGGGACGACGGCAGGTGCGGGCAATCTCATTTCAGGGAACCAGCGTGGTGTTAATTGCTCTTCTCCGGGCAACGTTATTCAGGGAAATCTGATTGGCACAAACGCAACTGGCAAAGCAGCCATAGGCAATGGCACTGGTATCTCGTCTAGCGCCCCTAACACTCTAATTGGCGGAACTGTTCCTGGAGCACGCAATATCATATCGGGCAACAGCCTCGGTGTCTCTATCTCAGGTGCCCAAAGCCGGCTTCAGGGTAATTTCATAGGCACCGATATAACCGGAATGGTTGCGCTTGGCAACACTTCCGCAGGAGCGGATGCCAACGATCACGCGACAATTGGGGGGACAACTCCTGAAGCACGCAATATCATTTCCGGCAATGGCGGCGCCAATATAACGTTGGGGTTTAATGATGGTGGCGGCGACTCGGCCACGGTGCAGGGGAACTATATCGGTACCGACGTAACTGGAAAAGCCGCGTTCGTCAATTCGTCAAGTGGCATCGTCGTCTATTCGCTCAACAACCTAATCGGTGGGATGGCGCCCGGAGCCGGCAATGTAATATCGGGAAACGCGGTGGGCGTACAAATAGGCGGCGGTACCACCCAAACCCTCACCGGAAACGTAGTACAAGGTAATCTGATAGGTCTGAACGCCTCAGCCGATGCGCCTTTGCCGAACAAACGAGAAGCCGTGATCCTCAGCAACGCTTCGAATAATACAATCGGCGGAATTGAAAACAATGCCGGTAATACAATCGTCTTCAATGGCGGGACAGGAGTCTTCGTCTCCTCAGGCATCGGCAACTCGATTCGCGGAAATTCAATCTTTTCCAATGGTCGCTTAGGAATTGATCTCTCACCCACTGGAGTGACGGCTAACGATTCCGGAGACGTGGACACCGGCGCCAACAACCTTCAGAACTTTCCGATATTGACTTCCGTGACTTCAAACGTTAACAGCACTACGATTCAGGGAACGCTTAACTCTACACCAAATACCGCTTTCTTAATCGACTTCTATTCAAACGCAGCTTGCGACCCTGCGGGAAACGGCGAAGGAGCGCGGTTATTCGACACGACTGGTGTCACAACTGATGTCGACGGCAACGCGTCGATTAACTTCACATCATCAAGCGTACTGGCATCGGGCAGAGTCATCACCGCGACGGCTACAGATCCGGCCGGCAATACCTCTGAGTTTTCGCCGTGCGATTCGAGCAAAGCAAGCGGAAACATACAATTTAGCAGCTCCACCTACACTGTACTCGAGGACGTTGGCAACGCCGTGATCACAGTGATCCGCGTCGGCGGCAGCAAAGGCACGCTTTCAGTGAACTACAGCACGGCTGATGGTACCGCGACTGCCGGATCCGATTACACGGCAGTTTCCGGAACACTCGTGTTTGCTGATGGTGAGACGAGCAAGACCTTTACCATTCCAATTGCAAATGACGGAGTATCCGAACCGGATGAAACCGTTCAACTACTGCTGAACGGCGTTACAGATTTGGAAACGCTGGGAAGTATACCCACAGCGACGATGATAATTCAGGACAGCAACATGCCTCTGGTTCTGAGTATGAACAACATTAACGTGCCGGAGGGAGACAGCGGAACTACGAACGCAGTCGTCACGGTCACCTTATCGGCGGAAACTGGAAAGACCGTAACCGCAGATTACAATACGGTCGGCGGCACGGCTACGAGTGGGGTAGACTTCGTCGCGGCATCGGGCAGTCTTACCTTTGCACCAGGCGTAACAACGCAGGGAATCACGGTCTCAATCATCGGCGACACCATGAACGAGTTCGATGAGAGGTTCCAAGTCGTGTTGTCGAATACAACAAATGCCAGTGCGGGAAGCTCATCGTCGGTAACCATCATCGACGACGATCCGCCTATAATCACCAGCGTATTGACTCCGGCAGGACGTACGTCCGGTAACCAGCAGATCAAACTGACTGGAGCATTCGCCCGGTTATCTACGGTAACCGTAGGCGGCGTGTCAGCAAACTGGTTTTTTTCGAGCGCCCCCACCGCGATTACCGTCTTTACCCCAGCGCACGCAGTGGGCGCGGTTCAGATCGATCTGAAACCAATTTCCGGCGCCGGCTCTTCGAAGCGAAACGCATTCGCCTATTTGCCAACGGTCTTTACCGACAACACGATTGTAGTTGGTCAGACGACAGCTAAAGCACAACACATCATCGAGCTTCGGCAAGCAGTGGACGCGCTGCGTGCAGTGGCGGGGTTGGGACCAGCCCCGTGGACGGACCCTACGCTTTCGCCCTTTAGTGTTTCAATCAAGGCGACTCACATTTTGGAGTTGCGTTCATTCTTGGAAGACGCAGCGGGTAGACTGGGCTATCCGGCAGGAACGTATTCCGATCCGGGACTCACATCGGGCTTCGTGATCAAGCGAATACATGTTGAAGACCTTCGTCGGCGCATCCGCGACATCGCCGGCTGAGATGACGCATTGCTTTCTTGACTCATGATGGCGACCGGCATACGATAGCGGCGCTCGCAAGTAGCTTCCTGGGTCGCTTCTGATAGATAGAGGGGAACATCTCGACAAACGTCCTTGTCCTGATCTTCAGATCGTCTCAGGCTTAAGACGGTCCTTCATTAGTTTTCGAAGTTTCAGAGTCGTAAGGTAAGCGACGAGCAACATATCGCTAACGGTAGAGCTTGTGCTTGCCTCTTTCCGCAATACCCAGATCCGATATCGAAGATGCGATCAAAGCTCGAACAACCGAATTCATCAAACCATAGAAATCATGTTGCTCTGTGGGGCGCACGCGTGGCGTCGGCTGTTCTCGTGGCGATCACTTTGGGTGCGGGTGCGTTTACGGAAAGAATTGGACAAGTTGCAACCGCAGCGCCGGAAGGCAAAATCACACGGTCAAACAACCCTGATGGTATGGGAACATTTGAAGTTGCTTCGCAAATGTTCAGGTTCGGCGGGGCAACCACCGAGGGGTATGCCGATCGTCTTTCATTCAATCTGATTCCGCCGCCAACCTGCTCGCCCCTACCTTCGGGAGCGGTAGGCTGGTGGAAGGGTGAAGGTAACGCCAACGATGTCTTAGGCGCCAACAATGGCGTTCTGCATAACGGTGCGACGTTTTCCGGAGGGCGGGTTGGGCAGGCATTTAGTTTTGACGGCGTCGACGATTTTGTATCAATAAATCGACCTATCCAGGATGATTTCACGATCGAATTCTGGTTGAACACAACGCAGGTTCTCGGTAGCGACGGTGGACAATGGTACGCAGGGCAAGGGTTGGTCGATGGTGAAGTAATAAGCGTAACAAACGATTTCGGAGTTACGCTACTGAATGGAAAGGTTCTTTTTGGCGTCGGCAATCCCGACACAACGATTCGGAGCGGGTTTGTTGCGGATGGCAATTGGCACCACATAGCTGCAACAAGACTGCGAAGCCTTGGAGATATGAAGCTCTACGTTGACGGCGTTCAGGTTGCCGTAGGGACAGCCGGTACGCAAAGCCTCACCGCGCCATCCCAACTGACCTTCGGTATTCAGGTTGATGGCCATCCCTTTCAGGGAAAACTGGATGAGGTTACGATTTACAACCGGCCATTGTCTCAAATGGAGATCAAAGCAATCTTCAATGCAGGGAGCGCAGGCAAGTCCGGCACGTATTCCATATCCCCACAGAATCAGAATTTCGGTGTCAATGGCGGCAGTGGAAGCTTTACTATCACCGTAATACTCCCCGCTACGTGTCCCTGGGTTGCAACCAGCAATGATAACTGGATCACGACAACCAGTTCCGGAACGGGAAGCGGCTCCGTTGACTTTACCGTAGGGCCAAACCAGGGTTTCGCCCGCAGTGGAACAATCTCAGCCGGAGGCCAAATCTTCACCATTAGTCAGGATGGTGAATTACTCTGCTTCCCGGGACCCGCAGATTTGATTTCCTGGTTCAAGGCCGAAGGGAATGCCGACGATACACAGGGGCTGGGCTCTGGAACTCTGCTAAATGGCGCGACTTTCGCGGCTGGCAAAGTCGGCCAGGCATTCAGCCTTGACGGCAGTAATGATTATGTTCGAATCCCAGACTCGCCGGCATTCAGGCCAACAAATGTTACCCTTGAGGCATGGATTAATTTCTCTTCGAATCCCACAGGCACACGAATGATCTTCAATAAACCCTTGGGCAACGGAAACCTGGATTCTTATCAGATCTTTTATGAGAATGGTCAACTACAGGGTCTCATCTCTGACCTTACCGGGTTGGGACCTCGCGTTCAGTTTGCGTTTGCGCCCGTCTTAGGAACTTGGTATCACGTCGCTTATACGTTCGACGATCCTTCCGATAGACAGGTTCTTTATCTTAATGGGATGGCTGTTTCTACCGGAACAGTTACCAAGTCAATCGCTTATGACAATCATCCCTTGCTGATCGGGGCCGACACTGAAAATGGCGCTGAGGGTTCGTTTCCGTTTCCAGGTTTGATTGACGAAGCGAGCATATTCGGGCGCGCGCTATCTCAGGCAGAAATTCAATCAATCTTCAGCGCTGGGAGTAATGGCAAGTGTGTACCGGGCTCAATCCAATCGCTCTCTTTCAGCCCGAACCCCGTCAACGGTGGGCAGTCTTCGACTGGTACCGTGAGGCTAACGACGTCTGCGCCCTCGGGCGGCACGGTCGTGAATCTCAGCAGCAACCTGTCAATCGCTGTAGTGCCCCAGGCTCTTACTGTTTCGGAAGGACAGACAACCGGAACATTCACGGTCACGACTTTAGCTCCGGCGTCGGATACGACATCATTGATCACGGCGTCCAATCAAACAGGAGCTACTTCGGCGAGTCTGACCGTATTGTCTCCCAAACCTGACCTTACTATTTCGCCTGCGGCCGTGCCCGGTAGTGCACAAACAGACGCCGCCTTTAACATCTCCTGGTCCGTAAGGAATCAGGGACAAGCGCGTGCCGTCGCACCGTGGACGGATCGGGTCTTCCTCTCGACCGACAATCAGCTCGGCAATGATATTCTCGTCGGAGAATATCCCTTCAACGGCGCTCTGGATCCGAACCAAACGGCGGATCGCATTCAGTCACTCACCATTGCTCGCAATGCTATTAGTCAGGATGGATCTTATTTCCTGCTGATTCAGACCGACGCAAACAATCAAATCAACGAGGGCATTAACGAGGATAATAATGTTGTAGCCCGACCCATCAACATAACACGACCACCCAGACCTGATCTGGTGGTTGATAGCATCAGCGCGCCAAATACCGCATTTTTTGGCCAGACCATTTTGGTGCAGTGGACTGTCAAGAATATCGGCGGCGGCCCCACCAATGCGCAAGGATGGCAGGATTTCGTTTATCTATCGGTTGATAACGTTCCGGAGATAGAAGATCCCTTCAAAATTCCAGTAGCCAACGCGAGCTACTTGTCCGCCGGGGAAAGTTATACAGCTAGCGCGGACGTGAAGATTCCCGCGGGTTTGGTTGGCCAATACAAGATTATCGTCTGGACTGACGGCGACGGGACTAATCATCGCTCGAATAGTTTTCCACATCAGGTCATAGAAGACGATGAGGAGAATAACTATGGCATTGCGCGTCCGATTCAGATCAATACGCCTCCCCTCCCCGACTTGCAAACAGTCAGTGTGGTCGCCCCGGAGGATGTTTTTGCCGGCGGACAGATGACACTGACTTGGAGAGTTGAAAATCATGGCGATGGCGTCACGCCACCGGATCAATCGAGCTGGCTGGATAAGATCTATCTTTCGCAAGACGCGAGCCTTGATGTGAATACCGACAGACTTGTCGGTTCACGGTCGAGAAGCGGCGCCTTAGGTCCGAACGAAGGTTACACCGTAACCAACTTCAATACGACACTGCCCAACGACATCGCCGGAGACTGGTTCGTGTTCATTCTTGCGGACGCTGACAACCAGGTTTACGAGTTCAACAATGAGGGTAACAATGCAAACTACGACAATCAGCAGCCTGGTTCGCCCATGCACATACACGCAACGCCGCCAGACCTGGTGATTCCAAATCCCATAAATGCTCCGGCAACCGGCTCGAACAATCAATCTCTCAGCGTCGGCTGGACAGTTAAGAATCAAGGAGCTTTTGATGCCGCGCCTAACTGGTTCGATGCGGTGTATTTGTCAGCGGACCAAACGCTCAATACTGCAAGCGACACGCTCTTGACCAGTGTCTTTCGAAGCAGCTCTCTTGGTCCCGGATTAACCTACGATGTGACTGCGAATGTCATCGTGCCGCCTTGCATTAGCGGAACCTATTACATCTTTGTGTTGACCGACAGCCGAGGGCAAGTTTTCGAATTCGATCCAAACCTCAACGCCGAAGCTAACAACTCAAGCCAACCGCATGCGATTCAAATTGCGGACGCGACACCTGACTTGCGTGTCACGGGCTTGAGTAATCCGGCTACGGGAAGTGCCGGACAACCAATCAGTGTCAGTTGGACGGTAGCCAATCAAGGCACGGGCCCAACCGGCTCGACGAAATGGACGGATCGGATTTTCTTCAGCTCGACCCAAACGTTTGATAGCTCAACGGCGTTACTGATCGGATCTTTCGATCACAGCGGCGCTCTAAACAGCGGGGCAAACTACACCCGGATGGAAACCCTGACCATCCCGAACACTGCACAAGGGAGCTACTTCGTCATTGTGTTGACTGACGCAAACAACGAAGTCGAAGAGTGTACGAACAACGCGAACAACTCTGGTGTCGGATCGCAGTCAATCGCGATCAGTAACAGCCTTCCGGACTTAGTTGTGCAGACAGCAAGCTCACAATCAGGTGCAGTCGGTGGTCAAGCCGTCACCGTGAACTGGACGGTTGCAAATCAGGGAACGGCCGCTGCCAACAACGCGTCGTGGGGTGATGCGGTTTACTTCTCAATCGATGCAGTCCTCGACAATAATGACCAGCGGCTCGCCACCGCGCCCGCATCAGGCCCGCTCGCAATTGGAGCGACCTACAATCGCCAGGTACAGGTGACGTTGCCGGTGGTCTCGCCCGGGAATTACTTTCTGATTATTCAAACAGACTATCTCGGCAATGTCTTTGAAGGTCAGCATGAAGACAACAACCTGCGAACCGTGGCCCTGACGATTCAAGTCTCCGCCGTCGACTTGATGGTGACAACGGTTGACGCTCCATCAACTGCATTTTCCGGGCAGGAGATGACTGTAAGCTGGACCGTTCTCAACAACGGAAGCAATCCTACGATTGGTTCTCATTGGATAGATGAAGTGGTGCTCTCGCTGGATCAGATTGATGACCCGACAGATCCAGTGATCGGCTCGAAACAGCACAACGGCGTATTGAACGGCCAGACTAGCTACAACGATTCTCTGTCGGTCTTTGTGCCTCAGGGATTCACTGGCCAGTACTATGTCTTCGTCAGGACCGACCGTCGCAACGAGGTCGCCGAGTCGAATGAAAACAACAACAGCGCATCGGACGGAATCATCTTCAGCCTGACGCCCCCGGCCGATCTGGTCGTTTCAAGCATCACGCCTCCGACCAGCGGTTCGCCCGGTGAATCAATAACCGTTAATTGGACCATTCAGAACAGTGGGACGAATCCAGCAACCGGCTCCTGGGACGACGCGGTTTATTTATCGTCCGATCAAACGTGGGACATCGGCGATATTCTGCTCGGCAAACGAACTCAAGTCGGCCCACTCGCAACGGGACAAAGCTATAACGGCCAATTCACCGCGACGCTTCCGGCGATCAACCCCGGCAGCTATTACGTCATTGTCAAGACGGACGTGCAAAACCGGGTGCGCGAAACGAATGACAACAACAACAGCGGGACGGCCAACACGCAGACTTCGATAGATGTAACCGCGCTTCAAATCGGAGTCCCGATTAGTACGACTTTGATCACCGGACAGGAGAGGTTTTACAAGACGAATGCTCCTGCTAACGAGACGGTGCGGTTCGCGTTGGACGGGCAAGCCGGTTCGGCCAACGAGCTGTTCGCGCGTTTCGGTTTAATCGCCAGCCGCAACTCGTTTGATTTCTTGTTCAGCCGCCCGAACGAAGCTAATCAGGAAATAGTCGTGCCCAATTCGCAAGCGGGCAATTACTTCACTCTTGCGCGAAGCGCGTTTTCAACGCCCTCGCCACAGAGCGTGACGGTCAAAGCGGAAGTGATTCCGTTCGGCATCACATCGGTCACTCCGGATCACATCGGCGACAACGGACAAGTGACGATCACGCTCAAGGGCGCGCGCTTTGAGGAAGGCGCTACCGTTCAACTGATTCACGGCGGAAGTGTCTTAACTGCGGCGGTGGTCATTCGCGTTGATTCATCGACGGTGAAGGCAAGGTTCATGTTCACCAACGCCCCACGCGGAGTTAACGATGTTATTCTGACTAATCCCGGTGGGCAGATGGCAGAGCAGAGCGGTGCTGTGACAATCGAACAAGCCCGCGCCGCTGAACCAGTAATAACAAATCATGGAAGCCTTCGCACACGGATTGGAAGACCGCTTGGCATTTTTAGTGAAGCAAGCAACACGGGCAATGTTGATATTCAGTATGTAATTCTCAAAACAGAAGTCCTGCTGACGAATAGCCAGGATCGTGTAACTCTCATCACGCAAAGACCAAATGAATCGCTGCCAAGAAAGGCTGATTTTCCGGATGTCGATTGGAACAACAACCCGGCAACTAACACTCGACGAGGAAATCTAACATCAGAAACGTTTGTCTACAGGGACTTGCCGCCGGGGCAAATCATTTCATTTGATACTGAAGTTAGAGGGCTAACCAGCGGCACTCCTTATCTTCGCGTTCAGGCTGACGGACAGACTAGAAGTGAGTTTGTTGAGGAAATTAGGGAGGCGCTCGAAGCCGTACGGCGACTTATATTGGCAACTAATACTGTAATCAACGATCCAGCTCTCCAAGCTGCGCTTTCTGATCCAATGCGATGGTTTGAGGCATATCAACTTGACGTAAGCCTTTACGGATATGCGGAGGGGGTACTTGAAGACGTCGAGACCTCGCGCAGACTCGCTCTCCGTAATTTTTTCGTAAGCGTCGGAGCTGACCTGCTAAATAATTTGGTAACAACAGCCTGCCAATCATTAGTGGATACAATAACAAACGATTGTTCCGTACGATGTCCTTTGAGAGCTGCTTGTTGTGGCGCAGGAGCCGGCGCAGAGATAGCGGCAGCATTAGCCGCTCCAGAGCTAGTAGCTCTTACTCTCCTTAAAGCCACTAGCGCAGGAGTGACCCTGGGGGAATGCTTAGATCAAGAAGGATCCTGCGGAAACAATGGCTCATGCGACTATGATCCCTCTCAAGGGCACGGATGCAGTTGGGTTACGCTCGCGTTCTTGAAGCCAGGAGACTTTCTACGAGCTTGTCTTGATAGACCCATGGACCCAAACGAAAAGCTATCACCCGATGGTTACGGTGAGCCAAGGTTTCTTCCCATTCAACAGGACGTTCCGTACACCATTAACTTTGAAAATGTCGCAACCGCAACGGCCTACGCACAACGAATTCGAATCACCGATCAACTTGATCCCAATCTCGATGCGCGTACCTTGCGGCTGCGAGAAATAGGATTTAAACAATATCGCATTCAAGTAACCGATAACCGCGCCTTCTTCCAACAGCGCGTTCAACTCGGCGCTGATCTCGGCAATCTGCTCGCGGACATCAGCGCGGGCGTTGACCTCTCAACCGGAACTGTAACGTGGACGCTCACTGCGATTGACCCCGCCACCGGCGAGCAACCGAACGGAACGAATCTTGGCCTGTTGCCACCTAACAACGCCAGCAACGATGGTCAGGGCTTTGTTACTTTCACTATCAAACCGAAATCAACGACCACGACCGGCGCGGTGATTCATAACGCAGCGACTATCAGCTTTGACACCGAAGCGCCGATCAATACCAACTCGGTCAGCAACACTATCGACGCCGATGCTCCAAGCAGCGCGGTCGATTCATTACCGGCGACGCAGCCCAATCCCACCTTTAGTATTTCCTGGTCAGGCTCCGATGCTCCGAACGGCTCCGGCTTGCTCAACTATGACATCTACTATTCGGCTAACAACGGGCCGTATCAACTTTTGTTGTCGGGCACGACGGCGACCAGCACGCAATTTACCGGCGAACTGAACACGACCTATCGATTCTACTCAATCGCGCGCGACAACGCCGGCAACGTCGAAGCTGCCCCCCCGTCTGCCGATGCCGTGACAACCGTCGGGACACCGGTGCCCGCTGCGCCCACATCAAATGCAGCGACGAATGTGACCACAAACGGTTTTATGTCCAACTGGAGCAGCAGCAGTGGTGCGACGGGCTATCGGCTCGATGTGTCCACCGACAGTTCGTTCGGCAGTTATGTGAGCGGTTATCAAGACCTGGATGTAGGCAATGTGTCGAGCCGCGGCGTCACCGGATTGAGCGCAAGCACGACTTACTACTACCGAGTGCGAGCGTACAACTCCGGAGGTACGAGCAGCAATTCCAACACTATCAGCATCACAACGACATCATGTGTGCTGAGAATAGACAACCTGGCCTCCAGGGCGGGTCGTGCTTCAGGTGGCCAGCAGATCACTCTCACAGGCGACTTCGCTTGTTTGTCCGTTGTGACTCTTGGCGGCATCTCTATCTCTTGGAGTTACGCCAGCGGTACAAGCGTAATCTCCTTCATATCACCAGCGCACGCTGTCGGGCCAGTTGACATGGTCCTTACTCCCTCTTCGGGCGTCAGTCTTACTAAGACCAGCGCTTTCGCGTATCTGCCGACCACATTCACCGATGACGCACTTGTGGCACACATCACGACGGTCAAAGCGCAACACATTATCGAACTGCGGCAAGCGGTGGACGCTTTGCGTGCCGTGGCGGGACTGGGGCTGGCTCCGTGGACTGACTCTACGCTTTCGCCTTTTACTATTTCAATCAAGGCGACTCACATTTTGGAATTGCGCATGTTCTTAGAGGACGCGGCCGCGAGGCTTGGATACCAGCCGGGTTCGTATAGCGATCCCGGCCTTACTAGTGGATTCGTGATCCAGAGAGTTCACATTGAAGAACTTCGTCAGCGTATTCGCGCTATCGCGGGCTAACGTGAAGGAGTATGCTTCTTAAACCGGATGCCCTCGGTCCTAACACGGTGGCCACAGTGTTGAAAACAGGCTGCTGTTAACTCAAGAGGAATAGCTATGACTTTAATCCGAACTATCATGCTGGCGCTCCTGATGCTGGCCGGTGTTATCGTGACCTTCGCTCAATCAGAGCAAACCGGTAAACCCAGTGCGCCTGATTCAACCGTAACCGTCTCAATCTCTGCCATAGGAGTGCGCTTCGCCGCGCTGGGAAGCATCGGGCAGATGCGAGTCGAGGTCTTCAATGCAAACGGCGACTCCCTGTACAACTCCGAATTCCAGGCGGGCAATGTGCGCGATTGGAGTCTAGACGACAAATTGGGGCAGCGCCTGGCCGACGGAACTTACACATGTGTAGTTACCATCCGCGACTTGTCCGGCAGATTGAGCATTAAGCAAGGCGCCGTTTTAATGCAAGGTGGACAAGGCGCGCTGAAGCTTTCGGAGGGTGATCAAGGTGGTTCTATTGAGCCCGACCAGAACCTGTCGCCAGTCCTGGATACGAATGCAACGGCCGTCACGTTGACTTCGCACAACGGCACAGACGGACAGCTCATAACCACTCGCGGCGGCATATCGTTTAGAGCCGGCGACTTCTTTGGCGGGCAGGACCGAGAGTTAATGCGGCTGACACCAGAAGGCAATTTGGGAGTCGGCATAACGCTTCCGCTGGTCAGGCTTGATGTGGACGGATTGCTTCGAACGAGCCAGGGGATGGTTTTCCCGGACGGCTCGATTCAGTATTCCGCCGCAACCAAAACTTTTGGCCCGAAGAGCAGTCTCCCTGACCCGACTTTTCGAAGCACTCAAGTTAAGTCGGGGCAGCAATCGTCGGCAGGACAAGAGCATATAGACGTCGCTGGGACCGGTACGTTGAACTTCATATCTAAATGGGCAGAGACGGGCGGCTCAGGAACGCTGAGCAACTCGTCAATATTCGATGACGGGGTCAACCTGGGTGTAGGAACCACGACGCCCGGAGGAGTATTCGACCTGCAGAGGTCGAGCGCATCTGACGTATTACAGAGATTCTGGAACACAGGGACAGGGGGTGCGAAGTTGAGGTACGTGGCATCAGTAGGAGCGACCTCACAAATCGAGTTGACTGATTTGAATGAGTGGCTGATGTCAATAGCAGGGAACAATTCGATAGGGATGCAGTTCAGAGTGCGGGATACAGGCGACGCGAATGATGAAGCAACGCTCGCAACAAGGTCGAGGATGAGTATTCTCAGGAATGGTAACGTCGGCATTGGCACAACCAACCCGCAAACTAAACTCGACGTGGCAGGCGACGTCCAGGTCAGTGGCAACATCGCCGCCAAGTATCAGGATGTAGCCGAATGGGTGCGCTCAGATCAGAAGCTCGCACCTGGAACGGTGGTTAGCCTTGATCTAAAACGCACTAACGCAGTAGTCGCTTCCGCTCGCGCATATGATACTCACGTTGCCGGCGTTGTTTCGGCGCGTCCGGGCGTGACGCTGGGCGAAGGCGGAGACGGAAAGCTGTTGATTGCTACCACGGGCAGAGTGCTGGTCAAGGTTGACGCAACGCGACATCCGGTCAAGATCGGGGACTTGCTCGTGACAAGTAATAAGTCAGGCGCGGCGATGAAATCACTGCCAGTAAGATCGGGCGCCACGCTGATTCATCGGCCAGGCACGATTATCGGAAAGGCTCTCGAGCCATTGGCGAAAGGTCAGGGTGAGATCCTAGTCTTACTCAGCTTGCAATAGAGAAGCCAACGCGTTTTGTACAATCGAGTACTGCGATTGATGAAAAAGGCTGGTCCTGTGCCTGGTCAGATTTCGGTTTACTCAGTACTCACCTCTGCTCTTCTTGCGGCGCGGCGCTCTACCCACTCGTAGACCATTGGCAGAATCACAATCTTGATCGGACGAGTCACCAGTCCTCCCACGACTACAATCGCCAGCGGCTTCTCGATCTCGGCGCCGGTGCCCGAAGAAATAATAAAAGGAATAAGGCTGATGCTGCCGATCAAAGCGCTCAACAACTCGGCTCGCAGACGGACGCTTGCGCCGGTGATTACCGCGTCGTGTAAGCCCATTCCTCCATCTCGAAGCTTGTTGATGTAAGACACCATCACCATTCCGTTTTGAACCGCTACGCCAAAGACTGCGATGAATCCAACTATCGCCGGGACGCTCAATGGAAATCCTGAGATCAACAGGAACGTCGTGCTGCCAACAAGCGCGATCGGGATGTTGAAGATAATCGTCAGCGTGTTGCGCAGTGAGTTGAAGCACGAATAGATCAATATGAAAACGAGCAGCAGCGAGATCGGAATTGCGATCAAGAGCCTTCGAACGGCTTGCTGCTCATTTTCGAATTGGCCGCCCCATGTGACGAAATACCCCGGTGGAGTTTGGACATCGCTTGCGACAAATGCTTGCGCGTCGTGAACGAAGCTGCCGATGTCGCGCCCTTTAACGTTGCACATCACAACTACGCGGCGAAGAGAATTCTCACGGCTCACCACCGAATCGCCAGTCGAAAGTTTAAAGGTCGCCAGTTGTCCGAGCGGTATTCGTCCACCAACCGGCGCCGCGACTAAAATGTCGTTCAGCTTATCAACCTGATTACGAAAGTTTTCGCTCAGCCTCACGAATATCGCGAATCGGCGCTGGCCTTCGAGCACATCAGTGGCCTCATCTCCGCCGATCGCAATCTTCGCCACGTCGAGCACATCCTGGATGTTCAGCCCGTAGCGCGCGAGCTTGTCGCGATCCAGCGCGATTTCCAGATGCTCTTCGCCCGCGACTTGTTCGACCGCAAGATCCTCGACGCCTCGCACCTTCGACATAGCATCGCGAATCTCATCGGCAAGGCGATGCAGTGTATCCTGGTCTTCGCCGAAGACCTTGACCGCAATTTGAGCGTTGATTCCCGAGATCAGCTCGTCGTTTCGAGTTTGAATAACCTGAGAAAAATTGAACTTGACGCCCGGGAAGCCTTCGACTCGCCGGCGCATCGCATCGACCAACTCGTCTTTTGTACTCGCCGTAGTCCACTTGCCCTTTGGTTTCAAGCGAACGTACAGCTCATCGTTGCTGACACTTTCCGGGTCGCCTCCCAATTCCGCGCGCCCGATTTTCGCAACGACCGTTTCGACTTCGGGAAATTCGCGAAGCGTCTTTTCAATTTGTGTTGAAACTTCTATGGCGCGAGAAAGCGATATGCTTGCCGGCATCGTCGCTCGCACGAGCATGTTGCCTTCATCGATCGTCGGCAGAAACTCGCTTCCAAGAATAAAGACGTCGGCGACGCTCAGCAAAATCAACAGCGCGGCTATTGTGATCGTCGCATAATTGTGAGCGATTGCGGTTTTGAGAACCGGAACATAGATGCTCTTTATGAATCCGATGATCGGATTCGTGCGCACTTCACCCTTCTTGAGCCGCAGCCATAACGCGCAAAGCATCGGAGCGATGCAAAGGGCCATCAGCATAGAGCCGATCATCGAAAAAGTTACCGCGTAGGCGAGCGGTTTGAAGAGTTTGCCTTCGATTCCCTGAAGTGTGAACACAGGCAGGAAGACCGCGATGATGATCAGAATCGCGAAGAACATCGGGCGGCCGATTTCCTGAGCAGCTACAAGAATCGCTTCACGCGTCGAGTGCTCGCGATGTTCTTCGAGATGGCGATAGATGTTTTCGACCATCACCACCGTCGCATCGACCATCATTCCGATGCTTATTGCCAGCCCGCCAAGCGACGTGAGATTCGCCGACAGCCCCGAGTACCACATCAATATGAACGCGACCAGCATGCAAAACGGAATCGCGGCTGCGGTGATCAACGAACTGCGAAAGTCTCCCAAAAGCAGGACGAGGATCAGCAGCACGAGCGCCTCGCCTTCAATGAGCGATTCGACTACGGTGTGAATGCTGTTATCGACCAGCTCCGATTGATCGTAATAGTCGATGATGCGCACGCCTTCGGGCAGGGCCTTGTTGATCTCGGCGACTTTTTCTTTTATGCGATCGATCACCTGCTTGGTATTTTCGTTTATGCGCTTGAGAACTATGCCGGTGACGACTTCGCCGTTGCCGTCCTGAGTGACCGCGCCCTGGCGAATCTCATTGCCGATCTCGACCCTCGCAACATCGCTCACGCGAATCGGAGTTCCGTTGCGAGAATCGAGCACTATGTTCTTGATGTCCTGAACGTCCTTAACTAGTCCCAAGCCGCGAACAATATATTGATCGTCGCCGTGCTCGATGAAGTTCGCGCCGGTGTTTTGATTGTTCGCCTGAATTGTCGAGAAAAGAGTCTTGAGCGGGATGTTGTAATTGACCAGCGCCTGCTGATCGACGATGACCTGATATTGTTTGACGTCTCCGCCGAAGCTGAGCACATCGGCGACGCCGGGAACGGTGCGAAGCTGCAGCTTGACGATCCAGTCCTGAATAGTGCGGAGTTCCTGGTTGCTCTTGCCGCGTCCGACTATTTCGTAAAGATAGATCTGGCCAGTCCCGGTTGTAATCGGTCCCATCGTCGGTTCGAAGCCTGCCGGAATGCGATCTTTTGCGAGCGAGAGCTGCTCGAAGACTTGCTGACGCGCGAAGTAGATGTCGATGTCGTCGCGAAAGTAGACCGTAACAACCGACAAGCCGAATTTGGAGATCGACAGTACTCGCTCTACACCCGAAAGCCCATTCATCACGTTTTCAATAGGGAACGTGATTAGCTGTTCGACTTCCTGTGGCGCAAGACCCTCTGCGTCGGTATCGATTTCAACCTGCACCGGTGTCACGTCGGGGAATGCATCGACGTTAAGTTTTGATAGCGCGAAGATGCCGCCGGCCACGATGAGCAGTGAGACGACGGCTACAAGCAGTCGCTCGCGATAGAAAAAAGCAATGAAATTGTCGGTCATAATCGGACTCTTCCTGTGAGCGATGTACCTTGCCCGCAGCGCTACTGTGCGGAGCTTCGCGGAAACGTGCAGGCAAGGATGCCTGCGCTCCCAGGCTTATTGCTCGGGCTTGCTTTGTTGAAGCAGCAGGTAGTTGCCTTTTGTCACGACCTTGTCGCCGGCTTTAAGGCCGCTCGTGATTTCGATTCGGTCCTCGCTCTGTATTCCGGTAGTGACCGTCCGCTTTTCGAAGCCGTTGCCGGCGGCTACGAAAACAATCGACTGCCCGCCGTCGTTCAACAAAGCCGATTGAGGAATCGAAATGGAGGTTCGATTCACGTCAGTAATGATTTCTACATTCGCAAACATGTCCGGCTTGAGTCTCCCATCCCGGTTTTGAACTTCAGTGCGAACCTTGACGCTTCGAGTGTCCGGGTCAACGACCGTCGAAACCAGAATCACTTTGCCGGTGAACACAGCGCCCGGAAACGCGGTGACTGAAAGGTTGACCTGTTGGCCGAGCTTCACACGAGCGACGTCTTTTTCAAACACGTTCGCATCGATCCAGACGCTAGAGATATCGACTATCTTGAAGACCGTCGCGTCGGAGCCCACTGTTGCGCCGACAGTCGCATTGCGCTCGACCACGGTTCCTGAAATCGGCGACGTGAGCGAGAAGACCGCAGCGAAATCGGATTTGTTCGCGAGCGCGTTCATGTCCGATTCTTTCAAGCCAAGTATCAGCAGCCGGTGACGCGCGGACGTAAGAGCGGCCTTCGTCGAAGCGACAGAGCTGTCGGCGGTCGCCTTCGCGACTTGAAGATCGTGCTCGGCGGACTGAAGGGCTTTTCCCGCGGCGATGGTTTTCTCGTAAAGCATCTTCGTGCGATCGTAAGTCTGCTGCGCGAGCTTCACCTCAGCCTCCGAAGTTCGCTTTGCATTTTCGTAATCGGCAAGAGCTTTCAGGTAGTCCGCTTCGGCCTCGTCGATGTCCGCCGACTGGAGGTCGGCGAGCTTCTGACCCTTCCTCACCGCGCTTCCCTGCCCCGCGTAAAGCCGCACGAGCCTTCCTTCGTGCACCGGCCCGATCGCTGCTATGCGATCTTCGGAGACTAATATTTTTCCGGTCGCGCGTACGGCTCCAGCGATCAATTGCGGTGTGACAACTTCGGTTTCGACGGCGCGAGTCTGAGCGATTTCCGAATTCGCGTTTGTCTGTGCCGCTGCGCCGGAGCGCGAGTCGGGCGCTCTTTTACACGCGCCGCAAATGATTATCGCGAGAGCCGTCGTGAGGATTAGAGTGTTCGTTTTGCTTCGAGCAAACATATCGATCCTTTCGCAAGCGCACTTATTTTTGAATCGGCGTTGCGGTCGCAAGCTCGAGATCGAGCAGCGATGACTGATAATCAAAAAGAGTTTGGTAGTACGAGGCCAGCGTGTCGCGTCGCGTACGAATCGCGTCCAGGAGATCGAGCGTCGAGCTCTCACCGGCCTTAAGCGAGAACTCGGTCAGGTTCAAAATGTCGTCGATTTTTGAAAGAACTCCTGTGCGATAGAGCTCGACTCGTTTCTTCTGAATCTCAAACGCCGCATAAGCTTTGTCGACGTCGCTCAAGATCTGGTTCGTAAGAAACTTCTGATCATTCTGCGCCTTCTTCTTTTGAATCAGCGCCTTTACTCTCTCACCCTGATTGCGATCGAATATGGGAAGAGCGATGCCGATGCCAAACGTGTAGGTGCTGATGTCGGAAGGCACCTGGTTGACGCCAGCGCCCAGCGTGAGATCGGGAATTCGTTGGGCATCCTGCAACTGAATGGAGGAGTCGGCCGCGTGCTCGCTCAACTGGGCGGCTTTGAGATCGGGTCGCGCGGCGAGTGATTTGTCGCGAAGTTCGGCGAGCGAAAATTGATAAGCTTGATAGTCGAGCGTGCCTACGGCCTCGATGTCCATCGCTTTGTAGTCGCCGCCCAGCGTCACTCGCAAATCGCGCAGCGCTACCTCGTAGTCTCTTTCCGAGTTCGCAACATCGGTGTCGAACTTTAGTTTTTCAACTTCCAATCGGGTCAAGTCGAGTCCTGAAATCTCGCCAGCCTTGAACAATTCATTCGTGTGGCCGAGCGTCTGCCCGAACGTTGTTTGATTGTCCTTGGCGAGCTTGAGCAACGATTCGGCGAGCACGACAGCATAGAACTTCTTCTTCAAATCGTTGGTCATCTGCCAAACGGTTGTTTCAAACTCGGCGCGAGCTACGGCCGCATTGGCGTTGGCAACGTCTATTCGCTTGCGTCGCTTCCCGGCAAGTTCGAAGGTCTGAGACAAACTGTAGGTGTATTGCTGCGCGGAAAAGAACGGGCCGGTTAGATTGAGGGAAAGCGTTTGAAGATCGATGCTGACCTGAGGATTTGGACGCAGCCGCGCGGTCAATTTCTCCGCGTCGGCGGTATCGACGTCATAGCGAGCCGCTACCAGTTGCAGATTCTGTTGCAAGAAAATTGAGACCGCATCCGTGATCGTGATCGACTTCTTAACCGGAGTGGTTTGCTGACGATCCCGAACCATATCCGCAATCGCGGCGTTGAGCCCTCGAAGCGGTTGATTCGATGATTTTTCCTGCGCGATGCCTTCAGGAACAATGAATGGAACCATCAGCAAAGCAGCCAGAAAGGTCGAAACAAATTTGCGACTCAAGAGCACGTTGAGCGCAAACAGAGTTGTAAGTTTGCGCCGTTTAGAGGAACGGCGCAGATTATTTTCAATCGTGACTAACATCCGATCACCTTCGTTTTTATTTTATGCGCGCAAGTAGGGTCGATTACTGAACCGACTAGGAGGCCCAACTAACCCTGGCTCGCCAATGGCCGCTTGTCTTAGTGACGCCACAAGCGTCCAACGGATATGTATTCGGAGCGGGCGATTCTGACGCCGCGCCAGATTAGGCGGCGAGGAAAGGAGGTGCGCGATCGGAGACGACGAAAGCAACCCCGCTGGAAGTCGATTCCAGAACGAGAACCTGCTTGATTACAGGCTCGGGGCAAACGTCGGGAGGGATGGAAACTGTGCGAATGCTGTTAACGGTGTTGCGTTGCAGGCAACAAGACGGGCAGCAATTATCGCGGCTTGTTCCGAACGGTCCGTTTGAGTCCCTGCTTGTGTCCGCTTCAAGAGTGTAGGGGGTCGCACTCGAAACGGTTCGAGCCCTTGCGTGATGATGGGTAATGGTCACGAGGCTGGCGTGACCAACAAGGCAAAGAAGCAGGATCGCTCTTGCGATCGAGCGCGTTCTGCCGGAACTGAAATGATTGACCAGTTGTTTCAAAGCGGTTGCCAAGTCGCACAGCAGACTTGAATAAGAAATTAAACAGGATGGCGGTCTCGGAGTCAACAACGACCAGATCGATGGCCCAAACTAACAATTGAATAACTGCCTCTCGCAATGTAATCTGGTCTCACTTCGACATTGCTCCCGCATCGGTTGCGATTCAACTTAGCAGTTCATTGAGTACTACTTATTTCTAACAATATTCTAGAAGCAATCAAATCCGGCACTGCTCCGCATCCTGCAAAACTCGCGGCGGCGAAAGGCCTGTTGCCTATCGCCAACGATGATCTTCTCGGGTTGCTGATATCGCTGACGTCGGATTCGAACGAAGAAGTTCGTCAGGCGACCGCAACGACGCTGAACACGCTTGACCCATTAGCCTTTTCAGAACTTGCGAAGCAGGCGGAGTCAAGTTCGGACGTTTTGGGTTTCTTGTGCCTGTGGCAGCGCGCGCCTCGCGAGCTGGTCGAAGCTGCCATCTTCAATCCTTCGACGCCCGACTCAGCGCTCGCTCAACTAGCCGCTGGAAGTTCTGATTCAAAACTCATCGAAGCGATATCGCTCAAACAGCAAAGCCTGATCCGGTCACCTGAAATCATCGAGGCCATCATTAGTAATCCCGCTCATTCGGCCGAAGCTGAACGGCGCGCGCGTGAGGTGCGCGAGGAGTTTTTTGAAAAGCAGTTCGGCGCGCGGATCATTGCCGATGAAACCAGAGCGCGGGAAGATGCCGCGCGTCAGGCGGAAGCTGCTGCGCGTGACACGTTCTCGATTAGCGGCGTCGAAGACCTGATCCGGCTTGGACTCATTGAAGAAGGGATCGATGATCGACTGATACTCGAATACGAAGAGGAGTACGGGCCTTTCACCGCGGAGCAGCCTTCATACGAGGAACAACTCGACATCGAGCGCGCGGTAGACGAAGCATCAGTTGACGACGCCGAAGTAACCATCGAGCGCGTGCCGGTCTTTCAGCGAGTCGCGTTGATGAGCGTCAAGGATAGAGTGATGCTCGGGATAAAAGGAACGCGCGAGGCGCGGATGATCCTTGTGAGGGATCCCAATCGTATTGTTGCCGGCGCCGTGTTGAAGAATCCTCGCCTGACCGATGCCGAAATCGAAACTATCGCCTCGCTGAAGTCGGTGCCCGAAGATGTGCTGCGAAGAATCGGGATGAACCGGCAGTGGGCCAGGTCCTACATCGTGATTCACAATTTAGTGAAGAATCCGCGAACACCAATCGCAACGAGCCTCGGTTTCATCAATCGGCTTCAAACGCGCGATCTTCGCGTGCTCTCTCAAAACAAGAATGTGCCCGATGTTGTTCGGCAAACTTCCTACCGCCTGTACGTGAAACGCAACTCGGCATAGCACATCATTGCAAAGTCCGTTAAGCTGTTGCGCGCTCGCTCAACAAGAGCTCTCACATTCTCGATATGAATACTCCTTCTGTTCTGGTGCTGGCATTCGCGATCGGCTTAATAGCCGGACTTCGTTCGATGACCGCGCCCGCGCTGGTAAGCTGGGCCGCTCACTTGAAATGGATTGAGATTCCGAATTCGCCGCTTTCATTTTTGGGTTCGACTGCGGCGGCCTACATTCTCACGCTGGCCGCGATTGGTGAGCTAATCGCCGACAAATTGCCGGGCGCGTCCAATCGCACGGATCCGTTTGGCCTGATCGCCCGTGCGATTACCGGCGCAGTTTCAGGGGCGGCGCTTTGCATCGCGGCAAACAAATCGCTCGTGATTGGAGCGATCCTTGGAGCGGCCGGCGGGATCGCCGGAGGCTTCGCCGGTTATCAAATCCGAACTCGGTTGGTTCGAGCGCTCAATGCTCCGCTTGTAGTGGCGCTGCTGGAGGATGCAGTAGCGATCGGCGGCGGGTTGTTTCTGGTCACACGTTTCTAAAAAAAACGAAATTGATCGTTATCAAGTGAGCTTCACTTGATCGAGTCCCTTCGGCGTGAGGTAGAGATGCTCGAGCTTGCCCGTCAAATATTGAAACGCGTCATCGACTGAATCCGTCTTGTGAAAAATATCCAGGTCCGCGGCGCTCACCACACCCCACCGAGCGAGAGCTTCAAAGTTGATCACCTCATCCCAAAATTCCGAACCAAACAAAATCACAGGCATGGACTTGCTTGGCTTCTTCGTTTGAATGAGTGTGAGCACTTCAAAAAGCTCATCCATTGTGCCGAAGCCGCCCGGAAAAACAACCAGCGCTTTCGCGGGATAGACAAACCAGAACTTGCGCATGAAAAAGTAGTGGAAGTTGAAAGTCAATTCGCGCGAAACATATTGGTTTACTTCCTGCTCGAGCGGCAACTGAATGTTCAAGCCGATCGTCTGCCCGCGAGCCATCGAAGCTCCACGGTTGGCTGCTTCCATCATGCCGTGCGAGCCGCCTGAACAAACAATGAAGTGGTGATGACCGGTCAGACTCTTTGACCATTCGGTTATTCGCCGCGCAAGCTCCATCGCGTCGTAATAGTAGCGCGCGAGTTTTGTTGCCTGTTCGGAGCGCGCCAGCCTGACTTGCTCGTCGTCAGTGGGCGCATCGTTGTGCTTTATCGCCGCTCGGGCAGATTCCAATTCCGCAGCGGCAAGCTCAGGCGAGGTCGAGCGAGCCGAGCCAAAGAACACTATTGTGTCGCGGACGGCGAGCCTTCGCAGTCGCGACGCGGGTTCGAGATATTCGGCCAGGATTCGAAGAGTCCGAGCTTCCGGGCTCTTCAGAAATTCAGAGTTGAGGTACGGAAGCGGTGGGCCGCCAGGATGATTAGGACGGGACATATTCAACCGATACGCGAAAGGAATCCATGAGAAGCTACGAGCTCGCCTTCCAAATTTCGTGCAGCAGTTTCCAGGCGAGTCCAAGACCGAACAACACGCTGAACAGACCTGCGAAAAGTCTTATCCCGCCGTTTAGAAATGAAAAACGTCGCGCAGTTACGGCGAACGGCAGTCCGATCATCGCGCTCATCAGAAGCATTCCACCTATTGACCCGATTCCGAAGATTGTAATGTAGACAAGGCCCAACGTGATCGAGGGAATCGTCGTGAGCACCGCAAGTGTAATCGCCGCGCTTCCGGCTACGCCGTGAACCATCCCGACAACGAACGGCCTGCGCCCCACTCGAAACAAATGATGCCGGTGAGCGTGCTCCTCGCCGGCGTGCAGGTGAAGATGCGCGTGCGGCGGAGCCTGGTCATGGCTATGCACGTGCGAGTGAATCCGCCATCCGCGCTCCTTCAACACGCGCCACATCGTCAGGCCGCCAAGCAAAACCAGCATCGCAGCGACTGGCATCTCCATCCACAAACTGACGCGCTCGGGTATTGATGCTCTGAGCAAAAGAATGATGACGCTTGCAATCAGCAGCGAAGCGGTATGACCGAGCCCCCAAAACGTGCCGACCAGCGATGACCGCGCGACACTCTTATGCTCGCTCACGATTGTTGAAACGGCTACGAGATGATCGGGGTCTAAGGCGTGACGAAGTCCCAGCACGAATCCGAGAAACAGTGCGGCGGTTATGCTAGCTTCCATCTGCTTGTTCCAGTTGGTTGAGCGTCAAAAGCGAGAATCCGTGAAACGGCTCGATGATAGCACACCGACGCCGCAGCTTCTAAAGAGAAGCCGTCGTCATTCAGTAATTCATTTGCTCGCGCCCTTTGGTGCGAAAGAAGTCACGACGCCCGCTGAAGTCAGCGCGCGGCGCATCTCATCCGGAATCGGAACTGATTTGAGCGTGCCGTCTTCATTGATGCGCGCATAAACACGAGTCGCGGTGCCTTCTGTTACCTGCGCGCCGGTCAAAGTGAGTTTTGCGCTGCACTCCCAATGCAGCGTGCGCTCGCGCATCTCTTTCAGTACGAGCTTGAGCGTAACCCGATCGCCGTAAGCTGCCGGCCCGATGAACCGGAAATGAATTTCCCCCATCACGAATGTGGTTCGATCGTTTTGAATCATCTTGTCGATCGGATAACCAAGCGTGCGAAACAGCTCGTGCTCGGTGTCGTTGAACCACGCAACCATTCGTGGATAGTAGACCAGACCAAACGGGTCCGACTCACCCCAGTTCACGGTTATTTCGCGCCAATACATCATCCGCTTCTGTCCTCGTGTTTGACCTGTTCAAGGGGCAACTAACCGGCGGCGGCCATCCTCGCTCAACGTTATGTCCGGCTCATCGAGATTCACTCGATCCCAAAGCTTGCACGTCACCTGCTTGTGCATTTGATCGAGTCCCTCACAGTAGTTCGTAAAAACGCAACGTCGAATCTCGTCTCCGCGGCCCAGCCGCATCTTCAAGAACCAATCCGGGTCAGCAAGCGATTGCCGAGCGGCCGCTATGATATCAGCTTCGCCACGTTCAAGAATAGCCTCGGCTTGCTCGAACGTGGCGATGCCACCCGATGTTACAACTGGAGTCTTCAATCCCGACTCATTCACCGCGCGTTTGATCGCAGCCGCCAGCGGAACGTTTCGCCCGAATGGACCGCGCTCGTCGGAAAGCACGGTCGGCATGCATTCGTAGCCGCTGCGACCAGTGTAAGGATAAACCGACTGGCCTATCTTCGGTTGCTTTGCATCGTCGAATTTTCCGCCCTTCGATACGGAAAGATAATCGAAGCCCTCGCGAGCGAACTCGACTCCAAAGTAAATCGCATCTTCAAGATGGCTTCCGCGCTCGATCACTTCATCGCTCAAGAACCGAACGCCGACTGTGTAGTCGCCTCCTACTCGGCGACGAACCTCGCGATACACTTCAAGGGGCAACCGAACGCGATTCTCTGGTGCACCTCCATACCCGTCCGAGCGATTGTTCTTCGCGCTCAAGAACGAAGCCATAGTGTAGGCGTGGGCGTAATGAAGCTCGACTCCGTCAAAGCCCGCTTCGCGTGCGCGCACTGCCGCATCAGAAAAAATACCAGGCAGAACGTCAGGCAGTTCCCGAATGTGAGAAAGGTGTGCGTCAGTCACCCGCTCGCGATAACCGTATCGCAACGACTCAAGCTCGCGTTCATTGAGAACTTGTTCCAGTAAGTCATCGCCCGCCTCGCTTAGATAATCGCGAATCTCAACTTCGCTTGCTGTGAGCCAACGTGTGTCACCGGTTGCTTCGGCAAGCGCTTCTCGATGAGAGCCCGTGACTTCAAAGAAACGCGAGAAGTATTTTTCTTTGGTCGGGCGGCGTTTTACTGCCAGGAAGTCGATGATCTGAATGAACAACCGTGTGTGATCTTCGCTTGCGCGATTGACGGCTTCGACCAGCTTGCGAAGACCGGGAATGAAGCGGTCGTGCCCAATGCGAAGCAGCGGCCCGCTTGCGATGTCGCGAATGCCGGTCGCTTCAACGACGATCGCTCCGGGGCGTCCGGCGGCGAACCTTCGGTACCAATCAATGATGTTTCTCGTAACGAAGCCGTCTTCGGTGGCTCGCCAGGGTACCATCGCCGGAACCCACGTGCGATTTTCGAGCATCGTCGAACCGATCCTGATCGGAGTGAACAACAGCGATCGAGCAGCCTTTTCTTCGGTAGGCCAGCGCGCGGGGAGAATGGAGTGCCTTACTGGATTTTCGGGATGCCACATGACGAAAGAAGTCCGAAGTCCGAAGTCCGAAGTTCGAAGTCAGAAGTCAGAAGTCAGAAGAGAGAAAAAGGGAGTGGGGTCACTATTGGGGTTGATCATGGCCGCCTCTTGCTTCTGTTGCTTGTCTTCTTCTTTGCGTTCTCTGACATCCGACTTCTAACTCCTGGCTTTTGAGTCCTGACTTCTGACTTCGAACTTCGAACTTCGGACTTCTGACTGACTCCTGACTTCTGACTTCTTTTCCATTTATCGTAGGTTGCGATGAATTCCGGATCGCGCTGTTTGAGTTTGTCGTGATCGATCTTCTTGCTGCGCGTCATTAATCTATAAGCTAAGTCAATCGGCTGGAGCTGCATCAAATCGTTCGCGTTTTCGAACAACAACAAACTCGAATAGGCTGCCTCCTGATATTCATCGACTATCGGTTTGCGCGTTTTCTGAAATTCGTCGAGCGCAACTTCGACGTCGTGACTCCCTTTGAATGATTTTGCGAGCGCGATCGAGTCCTCGAGCGCGAGCTTCGTTCCCGAGCCGATTGAAAAATGCGCAGTGTGCAACGCGTCTCCCAGCAACACGACGTTCCGGTGATGCCATCGCTTGTTCTTGATCAGCGGAAAATTCAACCAGCGCACAAAGTTGTTCGCCAAAAGAGGGCGGCCGCCTAAGTCCTCCCTGAAGACCTCGGCGAGGTACGCGCATGTTTCGGGATCGGATTTCCAGTCGAACCGAGCGTTCCTCCAGGTGGCTTCGCCGCACTCCACAATGAAAGTGCTGGTCGTGTCATTGAACTTGTAAGCGTGAGCGATGAACAACCCCGCTTCGTGCTCGCGGAAGATCAAAGTCAATCCGTGAAACAACTGAGGAGTGCCAAGCCAGATGTATTTATTTTTTCGCAGCTCGACAGTCGGCTCAAACGCTTTGCCGAAGCTGCGCCTCACCAGGCTGTTTGATCCGTCGGCGCCAACGAGCAAATCGGGAGGCTCGAGTTCGTTGAGATCATTTACGTTCGTGTTGAACCGAATATCTACGCCGAGATCCAGGCAGCGTTGCTGCAGGATGTTAAGAAACGCCAGCCGAGCAACGCCGGAAAAATTATTTCCGCGAATGGTGACCTTCTCGCCCTTATGAACTACATCCACGTTGTCCCATCGCTGACAGGCTCGCGTGATCTTCGTGAAACTGGGTTTGTCGTTTTCTTTTAAGTAAGAAAAGGTTTGATCGGAAAAGACAATTCCCCATCCGAAAGTGTCATCAGGACCGTCGCGCTCGAGAATGGTAATCTCGTGCGCCCGATTTTGTTTCTTCATTAAGATTGCGAAGTACAGACCGGAAGGGCCCGCTCCGATGATGGTTATCTTCATTGGCAAATCATGTAGTGCGGCCCACTGCGGCCGCCCCGCTTCCTCTCTTGAAACGATTCTCGACTCTGATGCGGCCCTTAGCCGCTTGAATGGCTTCGAGCTATTTGTCGATCACTGAGGTAGTATAGCAAACGCATTGAGTGGCGCGCCTGTCGCTCCGCGCAATCTCGGTGGGTTCAGCACGAGCGCGAATTCGTAAACCTTTTGTTCATCAAGTGCTTTGGAAAGCTCTTCGAGGTTCAAATTTTCCACAAGATAGATGCCGCTGTCGGCAATCAGAATGCGATGACAAGGAAAGATCGTGCCTTTTTGTGGAACGACCTCGTAGCTCATCTGATCGTCGCCGGTTAAAAAAATCTTTTTGTTGGCAAGCCAGCGAGCCGCGCCTTCACCTGGGCCAGGTCTAAATCCGGAGTAGCGCGCGCGATCTGCTTCGAAGAATTTGCCGTAGCCGGTTCGAATCAGAACCGAATCACCTGCTCGAATGTCGACGCCCTCACTCTTTGCTGTCGCTTCGAGGTCTTCAGCAGTGATTTCATATCCCGGTTCGAGCGCATCAACTTTCTTGAAGCGCGCAACGTCCAGCAACACTGCTCGATTCACGAGCTTGTCTTTGGGATAGACTTCAATGCCCAATGCCAGGAGACCGGAAGGACTTTCGCTGGCGACCGCATCCAGGCCGCCGAAGAGTTTTCCGTTGTCAGATATGTGACCGAGCGCATCGATGGTGGGCGCGCCGTGTTGCCCGCTGAAAAACATCATGTCTTCGGCGTAAGCGATGCCGCCGGGAATTGCGCCTGCTGTTTGCTTATGGCTCGAGTGCAATCCGATGGCGAACGGCGGATTCAGACTCAGAATGGGTGACTTGCTGTCCCAGATGAAGTTCAGCTCGATTATCCGCGCCGACTTGAGCGAGTTGATCAGATCGCTTGAGGCCTTCTTCTTGTCGCTCTGTGCTCGAACATCGAACGCCGAATGACCGGCTATGAGCACCACGATAAGAGTCAAAATCATCCTGTGTTGCATGTGTTCTTTCTCCAAAGAAGATGTCAATTCCGTGGATGGTCCCTATCGAGAGCTATGCGCTCGATCTCGACTATTTGATCTTCGGTCAGACCTTCGTATACCTTGCAAGCCAACTCGATCAAATCCTTTTCGTCTCTAACCGAGGTCTCGACATCTTCAGATGCCTCGTTGACTGTCTCCTCCACAAGCATTCCCCCCTGACTGTATAGCTATCGTCGCCGGATGTTCCAATTCTTTCAGCTTATACTAGTCGCTGACCTCGAGTCTCTCGAGCAAAAGCAAGAAGCACGATTCCCACCAGGTAGATCAAGCTCACCGAGCTCGCCGCTTTCGCGTACGAACCGAAGAAGCCGACCAGCGCGCCAGTGATCAGCACTCCGCCCGCCGTCACGATTCGCCCAAGGTTGTAACATAATCCGACGCCCGTTGTTCTCACGCGAGTCGGAAAAAGCTCGGGAAGATAAATCGGGAACCCGCTGGAAATACCCAGCGTGAATATGCCGACCAGCGGAATCAATAAAAAAATCTGGGTCGTGCCCTTTGTCAGTAAAAACGTTACCGGAAACAGAATCAATCCGCCTATGAAGAAACACAAAAACGCCGCGCGTCTTCCGAAGCGATCCGCCAGCGGACCAAAACCGAGATAGCCGAACAGCGAGCCGCCGTTCAGCAACATCACTCCGTATGTAGCGTATCGGTTTTGATCCGCGAGGCTCAGTCCTTGTCGCGCGCCAACCTCGCGAATCACCGAAGGTATCCACATCGTTGCGCCCCATAAGGCGAGCAGAACCGTGAACGCCAGCGCCGAAGCTACTATCGTATCGCGTCGAAGCTCAGGGCCAAATAGCTGCTTCAGTGTGAATGCATCGAGGTCTGACGTTTTGTGCTTTGGAGCTTTCTTCGCGAGTCTCCGTTGATCGCGAACCTCAACCCAGCGCTCCGGCTCTTTGACTGAAAGTCGAATGAACAAGACAAAGACTGCCGGAATCGCTCCGACCAGATAAACATATCGCCATGAACCTACATCAACCGCGCGAGTTATCAATGCTGCAAAGAAATAACCAAACGCCGCAGCCGATTGGAGCATCGCGCCAGCCTTTGCTCGAAGGCGGTCCGGCCACACCTCCGCCACCAAAGCGGCTCCAGCAGCCCATTCCCCGCCAAGTCCCAGTCCAGTGATGAAGCGAAACGACGCCAGGTGCCACCAACTCTGCGACAATGCGGACAGGCCGGTGAACAGCGAGTAGATGAGAATTGTCGCAACCAGCGCCCTGGTCCGCCCGATATAATCCGCGACTATGCCGAAGCATATTCCGCCCGCTGCCCAACCTGCTAACATCACGGCAAACACGACGCTGCTGTAGAAGCCGACCGTCGCGTCGGTTGCTCCGGGCCCCATCAACTCGGTCATCGATGGCTTTTGAACGAGCGAAAACAAAGTGCCGTCCATGCTGTCGAACACCCATCCGAGCCAGGCCACGAGCAGCACGATCCATTGATATCGATTGACCTCGCTTGTCCACCTAAGCATCGATCGATTTCTTGCCTCCACTGCCTGGGCCGTCAAACGCGAGCCGACGGACACTTCCGCTGAACTGTCTCGAGTGTTCTTCATGGGTGATTGGAATCAGCGCGATTATATGAGCCGGAAGAATCACGGTCAAAGCGTTAGCACCAACCTAACCTCTGTCTCGGGATGAGTCGTTCTTTCAACGCCGACAAACTCTCTGATAAACTTTGCGCGACAGTGGACTTCAACCGTTTCGTACTCGTTCGCTATTCAAGCAGGAGGGAAAATGCTCGGACGCTTCTCTGCCCCAGCTCTAATTCTTCTTATTACACTTACTGCGCCCGCTTCATTTTTGGCTCGAGGCCGACAAAACAGTACCGATGGTGTGGCTCAACCGAAGCCGGCTCGCGATCCGAATCAACCGATCGACGAGGACTACACTAAAAAGATTCGCGAATATACGACTGAGCCTTTCTTCAGCTCTCCGCTGGTTGATTATCTTCCGGCGTCGAGCACTGTGCCTACGCCCAAGGCAGTGCTCGGCGACATCGCGGGCGCTCCGGGCAAGCTGCCATATTCGCAGGATGTTTATAAGTACATGCGCATGCTCGAGAAGGCCACTCCTCGGGTGAAAGTCTTTTCGATTGGCGCCACCGAAGAGGGCCGAGAGATGATCGCAGTCGCGGTCACTTCTGAAGCCAACATGTCAAAGCTTGAAGAAAATCGGGCGCGTCTTGCGAAGCTCAGCGATCCGCGAACGATCAACATGGATGATGCCGAAGCTGACAAACTTGTCGCGGCTTCGACGCCCATTTATTACATCACCGGAACGATTCACTCACCTGAGACCGGCGCTCCAACTGCTTTGATGGAACTCGCTTATCGACTCGCCGTCGACGAAAGCCCTTATATAAAAGCGATCCGTGACGGAGTGATTACTTTGATCACTCCAATCGTCGAAGTGGATGGCCGCGACCGGCAGGTCGATGTTTATAACTGGCACCTTGCGCATCCTAATGAGAAATGGCCGCCGCTGATTTATTGGGGTCACTACGTCGCGCACGACAACAACCGCGACGCGATGGGAATGACGCTGAAGCTGACCCAAAACGTCGCCCGGACTTTCATGTCCTGGAAGGCGCAGGTAATTCACGATCTTCACGAGTCGGTTCCTTATCTTTACGACAACACAGTCGGTGATGGTCCTTACAATGCTTGGCTTGATCCGATTCTAACCGATGAGTGGCAATTGATGGGCTGGAACAACGTTTCGGAGATGACCAAGTTCGGGATGCCGGGCGTGTTCACGCACGGGACCTTCGATACATGGTCTCCGGGATACCTGATGTTCGTCGGAGCGACTCACAACGGGATCAGCCGCCTTTATGAAACCTTTGGCAACGGGGGCGCGGACACGGTCGAACGAACCCTTTCACCGCAGGAATACGCGCGGACGTGGTATCTGCAAAATCCGCCGCTTCCAAAAGCGAAGTGGTCTCAGCGAAACAACAACAACTATGAAGAGACCGGACTGCTGACTGCGCTGTCATACTTCAACGCGAACGGCAAGCTGTTCCTTCATAACTTCTATCTTAAGAGCAAGCGTTCCATCGAAAAGCCCAGGACTTCAGGCCCCGCTGCTTACGTTTTTCCCGCTGATGATCCGCGACCGGGCGCGCAAGCCGAGTTGCTGAGAACGCTTCAGCTACAGGGCTGTGAAATCTCTCGCGCGACCGCGCCGTTCTCGGTCACCGTTAAGAAGAAGAAGTCTCAGCCCGACACTGCCGCTAAGCCGGCCGCTGATCAGAAAAAGGAGGAGCCTAAAACTGAGACGCGACAATTCTCTGCGGGCAGCTACATCGTTCGAATGGATCAGCCTTACAGTCGAATCGCGGATATGCTGCTCGACTATCAGTATTGGAGCCCGAACGATCCTCAGAAACAAGTCTACGATGATACGGGTTGGACGTTTGGAGAGCTTGGTAATGTTCAGGTTGTGCGAGTCACGGACGTAAAAGTGCTCGACGCTGCGATGGCTCCGGTGAGTGGCGAGGTTCGAGCCAGCGGCGGAATAAAGGGCAGCGGCTCGGTTTACATCATCAATCACAACACCGACAACGCGCTGATGACGTTTCGCTATCGGTTCAATGAAGCCGCGATCGATGCAGCCGAAGAGCCTTTCGAAGCGTCGGGACAAAAGTTCAATCGCGGCTCATTCGTAGTTCGCAATGTGAAGAGCTCTGACCTCGAACGAGCCGCTTCCGAACTTGGCTTACAAATCGTCTCCGTGCCATCAGCGCCGCAAGTCAAGACTCACCCGATCAGAGCCGCGCGAATAGCGATGATGCACACCTGGCTCAGCACTCAGGACGAAGGCTGGTGGCGGCAGGCGCTCGACAATTTGAAGGTGCCTTATCACTACATCAGCACACAGGATGTCTCGAAGGACAGCAACCTCAGGGCGAAATACGATGTGATCCTTTTCGCGCCTGTCGGCGCAGGCAATCCGATGGCGATCGTTCAAGGCATGCCGATGTGGAGCAATCCATTACCGTGGAAAACCACTTCGTTGACGCCAAATCTCGGTAAGATAGATTCGACTGATGATATGCGTCCGGGACTCGGCTGGAGCGGCGTCGCTAATCTTCAGAACTTCGTTCGAAGCGGCGGCTTGCTGATCGCCGTGGATGACACCGCTAACCTTTCAATCGCTACCGGTCTTACTTCCGGCGTTTCCGTTCAACCCGCTCAACGCCTGAAAGTCACCGGCAGCATCTTGAGATCGAAGTTCGTCGATTCTGCGAGCCCGATCGCGTACGGCTACGGCGAAAGTCTTTCGGTTTATACTTATGAAGGCCCGATCTTCAACGTGAGCAATCTCTCAGGAGGCGGACGGGGACGACGGCGTTCGCCGGAGGATCGCGAGCGCCCAACCGGTCGGGGCACTGCAGATGATCCTGATACGCCTCAAGGCCGGCCCGTTGCCGAAGCGCCCGAAGAACCTCACGCGGAAACCTGGCAAGCCTTGCCGGTCACGGATGAGCAGCGTCGCAACGGCATCAATATAATTCCTCCACAGTATCGCCCGCGAGTTGTTCTTCGCTACGGCGATTCAAAAGACTTGTTGGTCTCCGGATTGCTCGATGGCGGATCTGAGATAGCTCAACATCCCGCGGTGATCGACGTTCCGACAGGCGCCGGACACGTGCTGTTGTTCTCGAACAATCCGATCTGGAGAGGCGAGACTCAGGGAAGTTACTTCCTGGTGTTCAACGCGATTTTGAATTTCGATAACCTGAATGCAGGAAGAAAGCTTGATGAGAAATGACGAAAGATTCTGTAGGGGCGCCCCACGTGGGAGCCCTTCTTGATGTCTATGGAGGAGCCAAGATGAAACGATCACTGATTCTTATGGGACTAGCGGCGCTGTGCGTTTTAGCCGTGACGCTTACGCAGGCCGGTGGCCAGGAAAAACCTGTTCAAGTCGCGGGAGCGCCCTGCGAAGGATTGCCTTTTCTTCATTGCCCTGACAAGGACTGTCCGCCCGAGAGAGTGATCAATCCCGGATCAGTTGTCGAGATGAAGACTCGCCGCACCTACTTCCTCGACTATCCGTGCGATCTGAAACCCGGCGAGAAGATCACCTTCATTCTCAGTCTCCACGGCTTTGGTTCTTACGGAAATTGGCAGCGTCACTACTTTCCAATGATGGACTATGTGAACAAGTACCGTCTGGTCGTCGCGACACCGAACGCGCCTACGAAATCCTGGTCAGCGGCTGACGACGAATACTTGCAGAACATCGTCAACTCGGTCGTCGGCCAAATTGGAAAAGAAAACATCAAAGCTTTCTGGCTTGTTGGTCATTCTCAAGGTGGATTGACTTCGAATCGACTAGTGCGAACTGATTTCTTCAGCGCGAGAGTTGATGGCTGGCTCAGTTTGTCAGGCGGTCGTTTGGGTGGAAGTCCCGGCCGCTCTCCGAGTTGGGGGCCGCCTCGCTCTCCTGGAGCGCCCACAAGCACGACACCTTCGACCGTGAGCGCAGCGATGGCTGCTTTGCGCGAGCCGCCCGCTGCGGATTTCTCTTTCATATTCGAGACCGGTCAACGTGAGATGGATGACAAAGGCTTGCCCGAAGCTTCGGAGTGGGCGAAGAAGCATGGTTGCGGACCAAAACGCAAGAATGATGACATCGTCGACACGAAAGCTGGCTACGTTTACGATACTACGCGTCAGAATCCACCCAACCCGTCGTGGGGACTTCTGCCCGCTTCAGGCAAGGCGCAAGAGTTCGTCTATCCCGATTGCAAGGATGGGCGCGTGGTTGCGGACGTTGTGCGTCTTGACAAGGGTCACACTGAAGGTCTCGAGCCGAAGGTTACTGAAGAGCTGATCAAGCTAATGCTCTCGGCAAAAGGCGGCAAGATCCAGTAGATGCATTAGCGATACTCGTGGCTATTAACTACGGAACGACAAACGAAAGGATCGACATCATGAAGAAACTGATTGGCGCCGCTCTGGCAACTTTGTTACTGATGCTGACTGGCGCAAAGGCGCAGACGCTGTCGCAAGCCGACCTCGATCGTGGGCTTCAATATCTGGAAACTACAAAGAAGAACATCGTAGACGCGACGCGAGGTTTGTCCGAGGCGCAATGGAACTTCAAGCCCTCGCCGTTCAAGTGGTCGATCGCGCAAGTGATGGAGCATATCGCGGCGAGCGAAGACCTTTTGCGACAAATCGCCGAAGGCCAGATCAAACAGCAGACCGCGCCGGTACCGGATCGTGACTTGAAGAAGACCGACGATCGGGTGCTCGAAGTGATTCCAGATCGCTCGAGAAAATTTCAGGCGCCCGAGCAGTTGCGTCCGAGAAATCAATTCGGCTCGCCCGAAGCGTCACTTAAGCATTTTCTCGAGAGCCGCGCGAAGACTGTCGAGTTAATGAAAAACACTCCCGACTTGCGAGGGCACGTCTCCGACAGCGGGCTGTTAGGAAAGATCGACGGGTACGAGCGGATACTCTTCATTGCCGCTCACAGTGAGCGACACACGAAGCAGTTGCTCGAAGTCAAAGCAGACCCAAAGTTCCCTAAGCAGTAAGTCTACCGTCGCGACTCTTCTTTGCGTCTTTGCCGATCTTGGCGTCTTTGCGCGAAACCCAGGCTCGCGTGAATGGACCGTCTCCGTTCGAATTCAAAGCTCCAGCTCGTCGCCCAATACGTAACGAGCGACCGGCGACAAGCGTTCGGGAGCTTCCGCCTTGATCCTGGTAAAGCGAAGCTCATCTCGTCCCACGAAAGAACACTGCAGCACACGACGATGCTGGTTGGTTTGGTTTCGAGTTCCGCTGTGCCAGAGATGACCATTGAAAACGAGCACTGAACCGGCCGCCGCGACTATGATTTTTTGATCACGATGACGGCTCGCGGGATCGGAAAAACTCTTCGGAGGTTGAGTCAGCAGTTGATGCGTTCCGGGCACGACTCTCGTCGCTCCATTCTCCAACGTGAAATCATCCAGAAGCCAGATTGAAGTCACGATTCGAAATGGCTCGCCTTTCGCACGGGCTACCCAATCCGCGTGCAGGCCCTGTTGCCCAAAGCCCGGCAGTGGATCGCGCCCGTTCATCTGACCCAGCCGGAATGGGCATCGCAGAATATGATAAACAGCCGCAAGCAGGAGCGGGCGAGTGTAGACTCGGTCAAACGCCGGAGCGCGACTGACTAAATCATCGATGTGACGCGTACCACTGTCCTTGATTACAAGCGCGCTCGAACCTTTAACGGCCGCCTTCTCAAATTCAGATCTCAACTGCTCGAGCCAGGCCGTGTCGATCACATCGCGAAAGACAACATAGCCATCGCGATCGAAAGCTTCTCTGTCGATGCCGGATAACGTCGACTCGCTCACGCCGCAGTCTCGAAGCATTTGTTCAAATGAATTCGGTTCCGTCATCAAGTGTTCAACATCAGAATTGTTTGATTGGATTCTCGAGCGGCGGAAGATACGGCGGTTTACTGCTCACTTTCACATACGTTCCATCAGCATAGACATTGAAGCCAAAGCCGCACTGGTTCGAAGATCCGTCCTGGGTCACGACTGCTCTATTCGATTTGAATTCGATAGTGATCGCGCATTCATCGTCACTGTACTTCAGCTTAACCGTGGCGGTGCGTCCTGCGAGCGGAACGATCTCGTCGAAGCTCCCAATGTTGCGAGTGTCGACGCGCTTATGATCGTTAGGCCAGAAGCCGCCAAAGCTGATGCGCACCTTGTGCTCAGGTAATTCGAGAACCTCAAGCTCGTTAAGTATGTACTTGTAAGTCCCGGCAACGCTGATCGTCCTATTGCGCTGCTTCACTTTTTGCGATGGGAAAGCCTCGGAAGTGAGCGCTGTAGTCAGCAGACTGAGAACGAGCACGCTTCGAATCCAACTTGTCATATCAATCCTTCCCACAAGTGTCGAGTAGCTTCATTCTCCTCATCAACGCACAATACCAGGCGAGACCGGATTGACTCGCCGAATCGTTTGGGAGTAGTTATAGCGTCACACTCGGCGAAAGGACAAACGATGAACCTGATTCGCTTGAATAGAGCGACTCGAGACGAAGTCGATCTTCAAAAAACCTACGACGCGATCGTAGTCGGCTCCGGTGCTGCAGGCGGGATGGCCGCGCACGTGCTGACTTCGCACGGCATGAAAGTGCTGATGCTCGAAGCCGGCAAGAAGCTGGACATCGACAAAGAGCTCAAGTCGACCGAGTGGCCTTACGACCACAAACGCCGTGGAGAAATGCCGCCGGATTCGCACGCGCTCTCGCTAAACGAATACACGATTCGGCAACCGCCTTACGCCGCCGACACGAAATACAAACACGTCCACTCGTACGTTCAAGGCTGGGGAGGCTCCGACTACAGCAAGAACATCGTCGTCGACGAGCGTGATCACCCTTACACCGGCACGAACTACGCCTGGGTTCGAGCGCGAGTGCTCGGCGGCAAGACGAACATTTGGGGAAGGCTCGCGCTGCGCTTATCGGACCTGGACTTCAAAGCGAAGACTCACGACGGCTACGGCGAGGACTGGCCAATCTCCTACAAAGACATCGCGCCATACTATGACAAAGTAGATCTTTATCTAGGGATCTCCGGCGTAAAAGAGAATCTGCCGCACTTGCCCGACAGTATTTTTCAGCGGCCGATCAAGCTAACCGCTGCCGAGCTCACTTTGCGTCAACGGTTGAAGAAGATGAATCGCGTGCTAACACCTTATCGAGCCGGCGTGACTACCGATGGTTTGAAGCACAATAAATATCGCAGCCGATGTTTTGGCCGGGGCGCGTGCAATCGGCGAGCCGGCGGCTGCGATATTCACGCCGCGTTTGATTCACCAACCGGGTTGATCCTGCCTGCGATGGATACTGGCAATCTCACGCTTCGAACGAATTCAATCGCTCATCAGGTTACCGTCGATAAGAAGACCGGCAAGGCGAGCGGTGTTGCATTCATCGACGCCGAAACAGGAAAGACGTACGAGGCAAAAGCGAAAGTGGTCGTGATCGCAGCCTCGACTCTCGAATCCGCGCGGCTCATGCTGCTTTCAAAGTCGGACGCTCATCCAAACGGCATTGGGAATTCGAGCGGACACGTCGGTCACAACTTTTGCGAACACATAATGGGACCGCACGTCACTGGACTGGTGAAAGATCAGGTCGGCAAGCCTCACACGCTCGACGACGGCAAGCCCGGCCACTTTTATCTGGCGAGGTTTCGCAATCTCACCGATCGGCATCCGAACTTCATTCGCGGTTACGGCTTCGAGGGCGGGGCGGGCTCTTCGATGTTTCCGGGAAACTCGATGTCCACTCCGGGTTTCGGCGCGAGTTACAAGAAAACGGTGCGAGATTATTCGGGTGCTTTCATCGAGATGGGCGCGTTCGGAGAAGTGCTCGCGCGCTTTGAGAACTACGTCGATATCGACCCGGCTATGAAGGACAAGTGGGGAGTGCCGGTTCTTCGGTTCCACTACAAATTCGGCGACAACGAAAAGAAGATGGCAGAAGACATGGCTGATACGGCCCAGGAGATGTTCACCGAAGCCGGCTTCGAGATTGTTAACGTCGGCCGAAGGATTTTGACCGAAGGGTGGTCGATTCACGAGCTGGGCACTGCCCGAATGGGAGCCGACAAGAAGACTTCAGTGCTGAATCAGTTTCAGCAGTCGCACGATGTGAAGAATCTTTTTGTCGTAGACGGCAGCAGCCACGTCAGCGCGTCATGTCAGAATCCTACGTGGACGATCATGTCGCTCGCGTGGAGATCTTGCGATCACCTCGCGGATGAGCTCAAGAAAGGAAATCTGTGATGGCTGATGAAAGGACCAGGGTAGACGCTGAAGTCGATAAGCCTGGGAGCGCAGGCATCCTTGCCTGCTCCCCGGTCTCAGATGAAAACGACCTCAGAACAATCGGCAGGCAAGGATGCCTGCGCTCCCAGGAGGTGACTCGCCGCGAGATCATCAAACTCGGCGCGAGCGCGGCCGTAGTTACAACGGTCGTCGGGTTGGATCCGAGCTACATTGCGCAGGCGGCTCAGGATAAGGCGCCGTTGTTCTTCACGAAGGAAGAATTCGCGCTTGTAGACGAGCTGACGGAGCTCATCATTCCGACTGAGGATCACTCACCTGGCGCGAAAGCGGCTCTGGCAGCCGGTTACATCGACTTCAGGCTTTCGGAATCATTTGAAGAACAGCCGAAGATTGTCTGGCGCGAAGGGCTCAAGCTGATCGACCAGTTGTCTCAAGAGATGCACGGCAAGCGGTTTCTGGAGACCTCTCAGGAACAACGTATTGCGCTGCTCACTCAAATCTCTGCGAACGAAATGAAACCCGAGAAGCCAGAAGAGCTATTCTTCAGAGAGCTGAAATCACGCACCGCGCACGCTTACTACAGTTCGAAGATCGGGATTCACGATGAAATGGAATACAAAGGCAACACCTATCTGAAGGAGTTTGTTGGCTACGATGCAACGTAGATCCGTGCTCAATTTGATGAGATGAATCAGTAGACGGCCGCGACAATGCGGCTCTAACTTCAGGAGGGGAGCGCGAGTATGAAAATCATTGCGGTGTTTTGCCTGGTGATGCTTGCGCCGTCAGTAGCTCTCGGTCAGAACCCGGAGCAGGACATTCGCGCTAAGACGAAGAAGTTCACCGAAGCGATCGTGTCGAAGAATCTTGCCGTTCTCGACGATGTGTTCGAGAAGGATCCGACGAACATCTATTACGACATCAACGAAGGGCCGCTGGTGGGCTTCGAAAGATTGAAGCGAGTGTGGACTGCGGCCACGACCAACTTCACCATCTCCAGGTTTGATTTCACCGACGATATGAAAATCTGGGTCAACGGCGACAATGCCGTGCAAACCGGAACGTGGATGCAAACTCAAGAGAATCGATCTGGACAAAGCCGGGACATCAAAGGCCGCGCTACTGTTTTATGGCGCAAACGCGATGGAGTTTGGAGAGTCTGGCATTATCACGCGTCGATAACGCCTCCCAGAGGCACGCGGCCGCAATAACGCTCGTCTTGGAACGACTGCTTCTTTATCTCGCGTAATAGCCCGATCGGGTGCGGATCACAACGCCCGGTTGGGTTGCCTGCACTCTGATCCGTCTGAAGCCGCCGTCGAGATTTGTATCCTTCGGAGTGTAGGCCATGCTGTAGACCGTCCTCAATTCGACGGCGACTTGCTCGAAGACACCTTTCAAATCTTCAAAGTGATTGGCATGGTAGAACCTTCCTCCTGACGCGTCGGCCAACGCTCGCAACTGCTTGATTGCAATGTCGGTCAGTTTCGGCTGAACTCGAACGAGCGGAGAGTTGGAATTGTTGTAGCCTGCATCGGGCTGCGGCTGTGCGGGATCCAGATGAATGGGATAAATGAGCGCGTCGGATTCCTGGGCGCCATCCAACAGCTCTCCGAAGCCGAGAAACGAACCCATGACATATCCCCTGACTCCGAGGTTCAACGGCCCAAGCAACCGTGAGAGAATCGCATTGTCCTCGCCGTCTGTAATCGTGATAACCGCGTTGCGCTGTCCCTTCACCTTTCTTAATTCTTCAACCAGCACATATCCGAGCGCGTCGTAGAAGGCCGTACCGTCCGAAGGCGGAAGCATATACTCGATGTTCTCTCGAAGATCTTCGCGATCCCTCGTCAAGTGCGAGACCACAGTGACATCAGTCGCGAAGGTTATTACGGCGACGTTATCCTGAGGACCGATGACGCGGAGGAAATGAATCGCCGTTTCTTTGATCAACTCGATCTCATCTTTCATGCTGCCGCTAAGATCGATGAGAAGAACAAGGTTGAACGGCGTCTGCTCGGGCGAGAAGAAAGAGATTCTTTGCGGCACGCCATCTTCATAGACGCTGAAGTCGGATTGCTTGAGACCCGGGATTGCCTTCCCTGCATTGTCTGTGGCGCTCACATTCAAATTCACAAGATGAGCTTCGAGTTTGAGCGCGTCTTCCGCTTTTTCCGAAGTCCCGCTCGGAAGATTGTCATCACGATGCGGCCTGATCAATTCAGGGCTTGATTTGCGAAGTGCTTCGCCCATCAAGCCGCCTCTGCGGGCGATTGTCTGCGCTGCGAGAGTGACCGGTTTTCGCGAAAGAACATCCGGCGTGAGCGTGACTGCTACCTGCGCCTTCGGTGCGATTACCTTCACATAAGGGATTCCCGTTCCCATGCGACGACGACCGATCGCGACGCGCGCAGTACGGCTCTGATCGACTCGTCGGATTGCGAATGCGTTCGGCGCTTCGTCCATGTCCAGAGTGGCGGATTCACGCGCTACGAGTTGAATGAAACCAGTTGCAGCAAAAACCAACACCTGCCCTTCGAGTTGGCTGACCTGGACAGCGTTGTTCTCATTTTTGATTTCGACGAACGCTCTTATGGGCACGCGCAAACTCAGCGAGATCCTGCGGTCGCGGCTCGATGGATGGCATGATACTTCGATTGAGTTTCCATTTGCCCTGACCGTGACCTCGTCCGCGCGCGGCTCTACACCTGAATCTGAGGTGGCAATAGAGACCTCTCGTTTCTCCCACGGCGTGATCGATACTGCGAAAGCGTTCGAGATGACAACGCGCGGATTGTCCTGAGTCGGATAACTCTTATCGGTTTGTGCCGAAGTTATGAATCCGGGCAAGCCGGCGGAGAGGATAGTTGCGCTAAAAAGAACACAGTAATGAAAGGAACGACGATTGAGGTGCATCTGACGCGCTCCCGCTCTTCAATCAGTAATCATCCGAGCGGCGCTTACAACTTCTAACATCGATGGAAAAGCTTTACAACGCTACGGCTTAATGGGTCGTCTGCGCTGCATCCGGTTTTGGAGCAAAGTAGCTTCGTCTCGCGGTGAGCGCCGTTTTGCCCTCACGAGCTTCGACGTTTGGCGAGAGCTCAACGCGTATGCGTCTTCGCTTTCCATCGCGAGCCGTGTTCGTTGACGCGTACGCGAGCGAGTAGCTGGCCGAAATGTTCTCGACCAGACGATTGAGCGTTGCGTCAATCTCATCGGGTGGCGCTCCGACCAGCTCGCCGCCGGTTTCTTCTACGAACATCCTCAGGCTTCCCGACCGCAACCCAAGATGCCGTAGAAGACTTGTCGGCTTGCCGCGAATACCCTGCTCTATTCGTCCTCCCACTGTCTGAATCAGAACGCCGGAGACTACTGCACCTGACTCCAGCACCGAGAGCAGCGCTTCCTGCTCGGACACCTTCGAGAAGTCGATGCTCGCTTCGAGGCTGGTCAACACGATAATGGCCCGGCGCCCGGCAGGATTCGCCGCCTTCTTCATATATTCAGAAGCTTCGTAGATCGCGGCGTTGAAATAATGCTGCTCGCTTTGATGCTGACGTTCGACTGACATTATGTTGTCGGCGATTGCCTTACGATCGCGAGTAAACGGTTGAACAAGGGCGATCTTGCTCGAGAAAGTCATGATCGCGACTTCGTCTTCGGGCTTGAGATGACTGATCGCTCTCACAGTGGCGGCTCGAATCTGATCGTTGAAGGGATTGACGCACCCGGCGCGATCGACGAGCAGGACCACCGATACCGGCAGCTTGTCTTTGCTGAAGTATTCGATCTTCTGCTGCACGCCGTCTTCGAAAATCGAGAAGTCGTCGCGTTTGAGGCCGCCGATAATGCGGCCGGTTTTTTTCTGCACTGGCAGCACATCAACCAGCACTAGATCAGTTCTCAGCTTTAGCGACTGCTCGTCGGTTGGACTCTGCAGTCTCGGAGCAAGGTTTAATAAGATTGAAGCTAGGGTGAGAGAAAGGACAACCGATTGATACATCTTCAAGACCGCCGGAAGAAGCTGTCGCTGGATCGTCCGGCGGTTATGATAACAATGGACAAGCCTCGATGCCAGAAGAACCTTAAGAATCGGGCCTCTTCTCGAGGCTCGATTCTTAGGTTCGATTTACTGAGATTGCATCGAATCAAGGAATTCGGAATTCGCTTTCGTCTTGCTGAGCTTATCCAGCAACAGCTCCATCGCCTCGGTTGGCGAGAGTTGCGACAACACTCGGCGAAGCACGATGATTCGATTGAAGTCTCCAGGCGCAAGCAGCAACTCTTCCTTGCGAGTGCCCGACTTGTTTATGTCGATCGACGGGAATATGCGTTTCTCGGTGAGCTTGCGGTCGAGATTGATCT